>FPHE01000116.1_pt1 | contig 36394 bp, 31 predicted proteins | sample 1057201 | NCBI WGS metagenome assembly FPHE01 (sample SAMEA4473311, study PRJEB15554) | hydrothermal vent metagenome | biome: marine basaltic hydrothermal vent biome; feature: marine hydrothermal vent; material: water | place: Pacific Ocean | collected 2011-06-14/2011-07-23 | depth 1155 m
GGCTACTTTTAAAATATCCATACTATTTGTAGTAACAAAGCCCAATTTTGAGGCAAAAAACCAAATCTCAATGCCAAGAATTACTACTAATGTATAACCTAAACTTGCATGTCTTTGAAGTCTATCTAGCACTACATCTTTAGCAAACCAAATGAGCCAAAGTAGCATTGATATATTTAAAATAGCAGTAAGCCAAACCCCTGTAATATCAATCATCCAAAAACTCACTCGTCCTGCTATCCAAAGAAGCATAATCATCGCCAATCGTTTACCTACAAATGGTATCATCCCAGGGAAAAGTTCAGGCAGACCTGTGGTTAAAAACGCCATTACTCCTGCTGTGAGTATTCCAAAAAGCATCTCATAGATGTGCCAAGTTAAAGTATCGTTCATAAAAGGGATATTTATAATTCCACTCCAAGTTAAACCCCATAAAATCATGCTTATAACCATGTAAGGGGCTAAAAGTAGAAATATAGGTCTAAAACCATAGGCTAAAAAGGTTGGTATGCCCTCTTCATCAGGATAATATAGATAATGGTTTGTTGCGTGTAGTTTCTCTTCTTGATTTTCCATTATTTTAACTCCAATTCAAAGGTATTAATAATCACATCATCTTGTAATATTTTAGCTGTTTCATTATAGACAAATTTATCATCTCGCTCTTTTTGAGGTAGTTCATAAGAGAACTCTTTGACAATATGCCCAGGGTCAGCTTGGAGCAGTAAAATCTTATCGCTTAATCGAATAGCCTCCATAAGGTCATGGGTAATAAACAAGATGGTTATCTTTTTTTTGTCTATCAAATCTATTAAAATTGTCTGTAACTCTTTTTTAAGACCAATATCTAAAGCAGAAAAAGGCTCATCTAAAAAAAGTAGAGATGGTTTAACAACCAAGGCTCTTGCAAAACTTACTCTCTGTTTCATTCCTCCACTCAAATCTTTTGGAAACTTATCAAAATCATCCTCTTCCAATCCAAACTTTAGAGCTATCTCTTGTGACTCTTTTATGGCTTCTTTTTTATCCACACCTTTAGCTAACAATCCCAAAGCGATATTATCTATAACTGTTTTCCAAGGAAGCAGTCGCCCCTCTTGAAAAGCGAAAGATTGACTTTTAAAACTGTTCTCCACAGAGCCTTCTTCAACATCAAGCAGACCTGCACAGAGGTGTAAAAGTGTAGTTTTTCCACCACCACTAGGACCTACCACAGAGAGAACTTGATTTTTATGAAGCTCAAAATTTATATTATATAAAATTTCAGTAAATCCAAAATGATGATTTAGTTTGCTAACTTCTAATCTCTCCATAACTCAACCTCTCGTTTAATTGGCTCTAAAATAATATACTCAATAAACATCAATGACCCAATCATCACAACCACCAAAGCCAAAGCTGTAGGGGTGTCAAGTTGGGCTCTTGCCGTTGCCAACATAGACCCAACTCCAGAGTTAGAAGCCAAAAGTTCAGCCATAACCACAATCTTCCAAGACATTCCCAAAGCAGAGACCCAAGCAGGGAAAATATAAGAGAAGATATGAGGAAAATAGAGATTGGTAAACTTCATCATAGGTGGCAAGTTAAAGCTATCACACATCTCTTTTAGTGTTCCCTCTATGGTTCGTGTTCCTTGTAAAGCACCCACAAAAACAATAGGAAATGAGGCTACAACAACTGTAAATATAACTGTATTGTCCGACATTCCAAACCATATCATGGCTAAAACAATCCACGCAATAGGTGGCATTCCCATTAAGATAGTAATAATTGGTCTGCTCATCATCGAAGCTGTCGCAAAAAGCCCTGCAATAAGTCCCAAAACAGAACCTAATACCAAAGAGATAAGAAAGCCAAACATAGCTCGTTTAATAGAGATGAGAATTTCGCCCCAAGATTGAGGGTCGTTTAGAAGCTCTCCAACTGATGAAAAGGTCGATAGAGGAGAAGGCAGAGCCAATGCTCCATAAGCTTGTGACCCTACCTCCCAACAGGCTATAAATAAAAATATAGATGCAATAGCTCCCCAACCACTCCAAAGGTAGGCAGGGAAGTCTTTTAGGATTTTTAGAAAGAATTTCAAAGAATTTCCTTAGTTTAATTTTGATAATCATTATACTATATTTTTTTATTTTTTAGACTTGATATTTATCAAGAATAGCTATAATTCTTTAGAAAATAGTATATAAAGATTAAGGACTTAAATGAATCAAAATGAAAGAATAAATTTAGCAATTAATAGAGTTATTTCTGAACTTATGGATAGAGTCATGAATAGAGTATTAATAACAGACCCTTTTATCAAAGAGAATCATCATGCTAATAAGCCTTTATATTCAGCATTAGTTCCTGATGAGATATTTAAAGGTTCACATTTTGAAAGAAGATTTGTTACTCCATTTGGTGGAGTTTGGGAAAGATTAGCCAAAGAAGTAGCTCTTGAATATCATGGGCATTGTGAAATCAGTTAGATAATGGATGCTAAATTTACTTTTATAGATTTGTTTTCAGGGATTGGGGGCTTTTATCAAGGATTATCTAAGCATGGTGGGGTATGTAAAGGGTATAGTGAAATAAATAGAGATGCTATTGAAACCTATTGTAAAAATTTTAATGAAAAAAAAGAGAATAACTTAGGGGATATAACTAAAATAAAAGAGTTACCAGAGCATGATATTTTAACGGCAGGTGTTCCTTGTCAAAGTTGGTCAATTGCAGGAAAAAATTTGGGTTTTGATGATGATAGAGGAGAACTTTGGAATGACACTATCTATCTGTTGAAACAGTCTCAACCTAAAGCGTTTATTTTTGAGAATGTTAAAGGATTGGTGGACCCAAGAAATAAAAAGGCACTGACTTATATTTTAGAACGCATTAAAAGTGCAGGATATTTTGCCAATTTTCATGTAATTAATTCGTATGATTATGGTGTGGCTCAAAATAGAGTTCGTGTTTATATTATTGGATTTAGAGAAAAAAAATATTTTGATGCTTTTAAACTTCCAAAACCACTAGAGAAAAAAGTAACTTTAGCTGACATTTTAGGGGTAGAGGTAGCAAAAAAACCTATACCTGAAAAACAATTAGATTTATTTGGAAATGAGATTAAAACTAAAAGTATGAGTCTCTCAAATACCAATGGAGTCAATGACTATTTTCTATTTAATGATTTACGCAATGGAGACACTACCATTCACTCATGGGATATTTTAGAAACTACCAAGAGACAAAAAGATATATGTTATCTGCTTCTAAAAAATAGACGAAAGAGTGCTTATGGAAAGTTAGATGGAAATCCTCTCTCTTTAAAACATTTTCAATCACTTGATTCTACTATAAAAAAAGAGGAGCTAGAAGAGCTTGTTGAATTGAAAATTTTTAAAGAGGTTGAGTATCTTTTTAGTATCAATAAAATAGAAAAAAAGGATTTATCGGAAGCTGAAGAGATACTTTTAACACATGCTGTAGAGAATCAAATTATATTAGATGAAGTTAAGATAAATCGTACCCTGAAACTAAAAAAAATCTCTATTCCAAAAACGATTACTTCACTACGAGAAAAAAATATTTTAGAAGTTAAAGAGTTAAGATATGAGTTTAAAAATAGTAAAATAAGTACAGGACTATTTGGAGTTAATCGTATCTTTTTACCCACTTCTGATACTTTTCCTACGCTAGTAGCAAGTGATACCAATGATTATATTACTCTTAAAAATATTCCATATACTAAAAACTATCGAGAAGAGTTTTTAAAAGAGGTTTATTTAAAAGGTGAATATAGAAAGATAACAAAAAGTGAAGCGTGTCGGATTCAAGGATTTCCTGATGATTTTGAACTGCCCGAGTCACGAGCTAGATGGATGAGACTTATAGGAAATAGTGTATCTGTTCCTGTTATTGAGGTTTTGATTAAAGCGATAGTTGATACAAAGGGGCTAACATGATTTTAACATTTAAAAAGCTATAATATCTCGTGTCACTCGTGACATAGTTTAATATTATATTAAGGTTTAAAGTGCAAAAAATAGTCAAAAATATTTTAAAACTTTTCGTTCTCAATCCCAAAAAACTATTTACAAGACAAGAGATAGAGGAAAATATAGGTAGAAGAACCATTATTAGAACACTATCCCTACTTGAAAAAGAAAAACGCACTGATATTTAAGCTTTAATCAATCTTAACTATCAAATAATCTCACTCCTCTTTTCCCATATTACACATTCAACCCAACAATCTCAAACCGATTATCCTCTCGTCTCATAAATTTATAATATTTAATCTCATCAGGTTTAGCATAGATAGGCTCTGGGGTGACAAATACCACTCTAAAGCCACGACTGTTGGCAAAGGCTCTAAGTAGGTCTTGGTTGTGACTATGTAGGCGTGATACTTCATCTAAAATTAAAAAGAATGTAGACTCTTTCTCTTGGGTGTAGAGTCCTAAAATAGAGACTGCTAATGCCATTTTAAGTAAAATAGTTCCTCCTGTGGAGCTTTCATTTTTTATTTGAGTTACATTACTCTTTTTTGTGCCATTTTCTATGAACTCTAAGCTCAAATCAATGGTGTCTAGTAGTGTAATTGCTCCCCCTTTTAGGGTCTCTTTGATTTCAGATAGCAAGGTAGCAATTTTTTGTAAATCTTGATTGGTTTTAGGCTTATCAAAAAATAGAGACTCTTTAGAGTTGTTAAGGTTAATGTTTTGGACAAACTTATTTAGCTCATTTAGTAGGCTCATAATGCTTCGTTTATTGCCTATTTCAGGGTTTATTTTAATCCCTTTTATAATGCCAAAGTCAATAGTAGAGAGATTTTTGTTAATCTTTTTAACCTGTTCTTGAAATTTGTCTTCGGAGTGTGAAAGGCTTCCTAGTTTAGAGGGGATTTCACTCTTTATGAAGTTGAAATATTTCTCATTGGTTGTCTCTTTTAAAATTTTAAGCTTTTTCTCTTTGAAATCTTTGAGTTCTGAAAGTCTCTCTAGTGTCTCAGAATCTTCTGAAAAATGTTCAAAAATAGAGAAGTTCTCAAGGTTAAAATTAATATCTGAAAAAGGGTTGTTTTTAAGGCTATTAAGAGAACTTAGTCTCTCTTTTAGGTTTACTCTTAACTCTTTGTAACTGGTCTGATTGCTCTTATAGCTTACAATGAGTTCACTTAAATAGGTCTCACTCTCTTTTGTCTCAACTGTATCAATTTTAATATTTTTACTCTTCTCTAATCCAATCTTTAGTTTATTTATCTCTCCGTTTAGGGTGTTAATCGCCTCTTCATTGATAGTTACACTTTTTAGAATCTCATCTTGTTTTTTATTGATTTTATTTTCTAAATTATTTCTGTTTTGTTTAGTCATAATAAGACGGCTCTTTTTTTGAGATAGGCTATCTATAAACTCTTTTTGTTTCTCATACTCTTCTAAATAATATTTGGCATCACGGCTTTTAGTTAGTCTCTCTTGAACTCTGTTTAGGGTTCTCTTTAGGCTATCTATCACTTCATCTTTTGAGAGATTTTTTCTATTTTTCTGTTTCTCTGTTATGAGTTTGTCTATCTTCTTTTGTTCATCTTTTAAGGAGTTCTCTATCCTCTTTTTCTCTTTTTTCTCTTTCTCTTTTAGCTCTTTTAGATAATCATTTAGGCTTACTTGTTGTGCTTTAATAAAGCCTTTTAGCTCCTCATTTAGTTCTCTTAAGAGGGCTTTATTTTTTTTAATTTCTGTGATACTCTTTTCAATATTTTTTGTTATAACACTAAGGGCTACAGTTTTCTCTTTATCTAATTTTGCTCTATATTCAGGAATAGTAATAGTATTGATTTTGGTAATCTCTTGGCGAGTTTTTTCGATTTTCTCTTTAGAGGTTTTAAGATTATACTCTATGCTTCTAAAGCTCTTCTCTATCTCTTCTATCTCATTTAGATAGGTAGTTTTAAGGGCTGTTTTCTCCTCTTTATAGAGTTGTAAAAGTTGTCGCTTTTTAACTTTGGCTTCTCGAATAGACTCTTCTGCCTCTTCTGCTGTAGGGATTCTCTTTAGCTCTTTGGTGTTAATCTCAATCCCCAAAGGGGTCTCTGTATTGATAACTTTTGGCAAGAGTCTATCTACGGACATAGAGAGTAGTGAAGCGTCCATAAATGGGTAAAGTTCTCTCTCCCATGATATTCCACTCTGCTGTAAAAACTCTTTAAATGACCCCTCTTCAGTCCAGAGAATATTTTTTTGATTTTTGATAATAGCATTTAGGCGTTGACGCTCTCTCCAAAGTTTTTGGGCTAACTCTTTTTTCTCTTTTTGCTGTTTAAGGGTTAGAGAGTCTCTCTTTTCATCTAAAAGTTTTAACTCTTTTTTGAAGCCTCTTAGATGCTCTTCTTCTTGTGCTATATCCTCTTGTAGAGAACTTTTGATTTTAAACTGTTTTTCATTAAAGAGGTTTAGCTTTTCTCTAAATTCATTGTTTATTTCATTGGCTTTTGATTTTTCATCTTCTTGCTGTTGCTCTTGCTCTTCTATTTCTAGTTTTAGGGTGGAGCGTTGGCTTTCAATTTTGTGTTCTGTGTGTTCTCTCTCGTTTCTTAGTCTCTCTTTTTCGAGAGAGAGTTGTTCATTTTGCTCTGTCTTTAGCTGTTGAAGTTTTACTCTTTTTTCTTGAACCAAGTCATTATCTCTTTTAAAACGCAAAGCTGAAATCTCTTGGTCGATACTGTTTAGAGAATTGATAATATCGGCTTCTAAAAGGGTTAGTCGTTGTTGTGTCTCGTTGTACTCTTTTTCCAAAGTAGGCAGTTGGTTAAATAGGGTTTGTTGTTTATGATGTATTTCAGGGTCAAACTTTATTTTGAGTTCTTCTATATCGCTAATCTCTTTTTCGAGTGTAGCAATCTCTTTTGCAAACCGTTCACGAACACGGTTGAGTGACTTCTCTTTCTGCTCTCTTTTTATATGGTATTGAGCAGATAGCTCTTTGAGTCGTACAACACGCCTCTTTTTCTCTTCTAAAAGTTCTACTTCAACGGCTTGTCGGTAGCGTATGTTTGAGCCTAGTTCATTAATCTTCTCTTCAACCCTTAAAAGCTCCTCTTGTAGTTTAAATGTATCTGCTATCTTTTTGCTATCTTTTTCAAATTTACTAAAAAAGAGGTAACTATCTTGGAACTTTTTAATCTCTTCCATATAATTTTGGTAGTTAAATTCAATATTTTTCTCTTCTACATTGAGCGACTTCTGAATGGCTCTTTTGATGCTGTTGGCATCGACAATAGATTTATCTACATTAAATGTTTGGTTAAAGAGTTCCACAAAGACATCATAGTTTTTGATATTGGTAATTTTAAAATCTAAAATACGGCGATTTTGTCCATAGATAATCTCACGATATTCAGAACTTTTGGCTAGATGGGTCAAGGGGGCATCTTTTAAATAGCTCTGAATATCTTTAAAGTTTCGTAACTCTCCATCTTCTTTGATGATTTTTTCTATCTCAAAAACCTTTTTTGAAAAGCGTTTAAAAACCTCTCCATTTTGTTTATACATAAAAATAAAAAAATCATTAAAAATATAGATAATAAAAGAGTTCTTTTCATCGGGGAAATAGTACTCTTTAAAGGTTTTTTTATCTGAACTTATCCCTAATTTTCTACTGTTGTTGTCTCCTGAAAAGAGGTAAAACAGAGCAATAATAGAGCTTGTTTTTCCTGTTCCATTGTCTCCTGCAAAAAACATATCTTTGTTTAGGTCTATCTCTGCATAGTCAAATTCAGCAGAGTTTATGAGTATCATTTGCTTTAACATCTTTACACCATACTTTCTAAAAATGAGAGATAGTAGTCAATACTATTGAGGACTAGGTATGTATCTTTGTCATTTTTATCCATTTTTTCGATAATAAATTCTTTGCTCAATCGTTCAAAAAACTTCTCTGAACTCTGTTTTAAATCACTCTCTTTAAATAAATATTTCCACTTTTCTTCTAAGAGTTCATCTTTTTTGGCTTCAAATTCAGCGACAAATTGGGTATATTTAATAGTACTTCCACTTCTTGTATGGGGGAGTAACTGTTTGAGTATAGAGATAAGCATAAAAACATTTTTATGACTCTGTATAAATTGGTCAATCTCATCAGAACTAAGTGAGTCAGATTTTGAGAGATAAAAGTAGCCATTTTCACCATTTAGCTCATAGCCTAACTCTTGTAAAATATTTTGATATGTTATAAAGTTCTCTTCATTGAGTAAAAAGGTGGCTATATCGCCATATTTCGCAGAGTTACGCGAGACAATAATCCCTTTCATCATAACTTTAAATGCTGTGGCTATATCCATTTTGCAATCCTTATGGCATATTTATTGTACTCTTTTGTTATTTTAATTTTTGGGTTATATGGAATAACAAATTGTAAATAGATTTTAAAACTCTCCTCTTTAAGAGAGTGCTTTTCTTCTGAACTCTCTATAAACCTTTTGAGTTCTCGATGTTCATAGATAAAACTAAAAATATCATCACTTCCATCTTTTTTGAGTTCATTTTCAATTATTTTGATATTGATAACATTGAGTTTCTCCTCTTTTTGAGGTTTAATATTAAACTGTTTAGGCTCTTTTTTAACTTTAAGTTCCGATAGATAGCGTCTTAATTTTCGTATGACTCTACTATTTTCAGAGTTATCAGGAAAAGTTTTAACCGTCTTTTTTTGACTTCGATAGAGGGTAAAATAGTTCTCTTTTGGGTTAAGCATCAAGAGTTCTTCAAGTTCTTGGTCTCTCTCTTCTAAAATCTCTGTTGAGAGTTGATGAAGCTTTCTATTTTGGAGTCTTAGTTTTTTTGTTCTTGCAATAAAGTATTCAAGATTTTCTAAATTTGTCGAGATATTTTCGATAAACTCCAACATATTAAAAGATATGTCATCAATAAACTTTTTAGTTTTGGGGTGTAGTTCATAAATATCTTTATAAAAAACCTCTTGAACTTCTCTATTTGCTTGATTTATCTCTTTGATTTTTTCTAAAATATCCATAGCTTTTTCAATAAGCAGGTCAAGGTCTAAAGAGGTTTCATTTTCTATTTTAATAAGCAGAGTTCTAATCTCTTGATTTCGTTTATGAAGCTTTAGATAAATACTCTTTAGAAGTGATAAAATCTCTAAAAGATAATACTCTTTTTTTTCACTCAAATAGCGAGATTTCTGTATAAGTAGCTCTTTGAGTTCTGCATGATAGGTATTAAAAACAACAGCATACTCAATACGATTAAGTGTGGTATCTATAAAGTTTCTATAACTCTCACTTAGTTCAATATTTTCACCAACTTTAAGTAATAATGGTGATTTTTCAAGAGTTTTATCAACGGTGTTTTTTTTACCTTTATAAATATCATCAAGTTCTTTACGATGGGTATAGATAAACTCTATAAGTTCTATATGGGTCATTGAATCCTATTTAAAATTTTTTGGGAATTATATCTAAATTTAGCCTAATAATCTTATTACTAGTGTTTTATAGAAGTTTTATGAGTGAGGATTTGTTTTAAATCTCATAGCTCTTATTACTATCAAAAAAGTGTATACAATGATTGATACGAATCTTTTTTGCTCGTATAGCCTTTATTAGCTATTTGATTTGAGATTTGAACTTCTCCATCCTCTTTATAAATTTTATAAAATACAGCCTCTTCACTTGCTCCTAAAAGAACTGTTGGGCTATGTGTTGTCACTATAAACTGAATGAGTGGAAAAGTCTCTCTTAGTTTTTTCATAAAATTGTATTTCCATTTTGGGTGTAGGTGAAGTTCTATCTCGTCTATCAAAACTACTCCTTGAAAATCTACAATATTTTCCACACTTTGTTTTTCAGATAATCTAGCTATCAGGTCACAAATAATAATGATGACACCTTTATACCCAGCCGATAGTTGTTCAAATGATACTTCTGAGCCTTTTTCTCTAAATGTTACATCTTTTGGAGTTATATCTATCTCTACATCTCTATCTAGTAGAATTTTAGGGATAGGTGATGAAAATAAACTTACAAATTCCTGTATACATTCTTACACATAAAATCAAACTTAAGCCCAAAAGTGTATAATCACAATATGAAACAGCAAAACCTAAAAAAACTACCCATTGGCATTAGTACATTTAATAAAATTCAAGATGGAAATTATCTCTACATTGATAAGACAAAAGAGGCTTATGATTTAATTACTAATTATCAATACTCTTTTTTGTCACGCCCTCGCCGTTTTGGAAAGTCGCTCTTTTTAGATACACTCAAAGAGATTTTTGAAGGAAACAAGAAACTTTTTGAGGGATTATATATCTATAATAAATGGGATTTTGAGGAGAAGTATCCTGTTATTAGAATTAGTTGGGGAGGTAATTTACGAACTGTTAAGCGAGTTGAGGAGATGGCTTATAAGATATTTAAGGAAAATCAACTAAGATTAGGAATAGAGTGTGAGATGAATTATAATCCTTCAATTTGCTTTAGTGAACTTATCCAAAAAAGCTATCAAAAATATCAAAAACCAGTTGTTATTTTAATTGATGAGTATGATAAACCCATTTTAGATAATCTTGACCAGATAGATATAGCAATTGAGTGTAGAGAGTTGCTAAAAGGTATCTATGTTCAGATGAAAGAGAATGACAGATACATTAAATTTGTCTTTTTAACAGGGGTTAGCAAATTTAGTAGAGCTAGTATCTTTAGTGGGTTAAATATGCTTGAAGATATTAGCTTAAATCCTGATTTTGGAAATATATGTGGATATACTCAAAATGATATAGAGACTACGATTTTACCTTATCTAAAAGGGGTTGATTTAAAGGAGTTGAAACTCTGGTATAATGGCTATAACTTTTTGGGAGATTTACTCTATAACCCTTTTAATATTTTGTTGTTTATCAAAAACAGATTAGAGTTTAATAACTACTGGTTTACAACAGGAACACCAACTTTTCTATTAAAGCTTTTCAAAGAAAAAAACTATAATTTAGCTGAATTTGAAAACTTAGAAGCTCAAAATGAACTACTAGATTCATTTGATATAGAGAGACTCAACCTAAAAAGTATTATGTTCCAAAGTGGTTATCTAACTATTAAAACCAAAACATACAAAAGAAGAAGAATACAATACAGACTAACATATCCAAACCTAGAGACCAAAATGAGTTTTAATAACTATCTATTAGAATATTTAACAGATAGTCATACACAAAAAAGTAGAGTACAAAATGCTCTTATTGATATGCTTGAAATAGCCAATTTAGATGGTTTAGAGCAGGTAATTAAATCACTTTTTGCCTCTATTGCTTATAATAATTTTACCAATAACAATATTCAAAACTATGAGGGATTTTACGCTAGTGTAATTTACGCCTACTTTGCAGGAACAGGGTTTGATAAGATAATTGCCGAAGATGTCACAAATGTTGGGCGAATAGATTTAAGTGTCTTTATTGATAATAAGGTCTATATATTTGAGTTTAAAGTTGACCAATCAGGGGCTTTAACACAGATAAAAAGTAGAAATTATCATCAAAAGTATCTACATGATTATAATGAGATTTATATAGTAGGTGTAGAGTTTGATAGTTCTACTAAAAATGTGGTGGGGTATGAGTGGGAGAGGATAGAATAACTTAAGTTTCAATTAAGTTTTATTCTATATTGCTCTGAAATAAGTCTTATAAAGCTTTAATCCTTGTATAATATCGACAAAAAAGGATTGCAAAATATGATATATAACCGATTAAAAGCTAAACCAATTAAAGGTGAGCGTTGTTATTTTTGTGGAGAAGAGGGATTACCTCTAGTTAAAACAAGATGTTGTAATAAATGGATTTGTTGTGATACAGATTATATTTCCATACGAGGTGGAGGTTATTGTCAATTTGAACATGAAAGTTACAGTCCTTGTTATTTTCATTATAACGAGAAGCATCAAGGAGCATTAAGCGAATGCAAAGAGTGCCGTGATATTTTTGGTGATGAATTTGAATTATAATTTTGTAGAAACTTATTTTCGAAAGTTTTTGCTAGTTCTTACACAATCTTAGGAGCGATTGGAGCGAGTCAAAGGGATAGAGTTTGTTGTAATAATAGTTGTCATCTTTTATCGTAAAAAAATCTTTGACATCATCAAATAGTGGCATTATAATCGACTATATAAAACTCTCACTAACTTTTGACGACTAGTAGGAAATATTTGAGATAGTATCTCTTCAGTAACACTCTCTTTTAGAAACTCTTTGGTTACCAATCTTCTAACAGTTAGATATGGCATATAAGCTATCATCTTGGTCAAAGCCCAATTTCTATTTTTTGTACTTGTGAGCAGTTGCATAAACTCTTCAGGATTATAGTTGGTATCCCAATTAATTTTTTCAATAGCATTGATGAGTGATATTTTACGCTTTTTTGAATAGTGTTCTATATCTCTAAAAATATTCACTTTTTACTGCCTTTTTGTTTTGATTATAGCATAAAATTCTTAAGGATTTTTGGACAAAGTTCAAATAAAGATAACCAAGAGGCATTTTAGAAGTATAGTAAGTTTCAAATCCCATAGGGACAAAGTTCAAACAATATGTAGCGACATGCTACAGTGGAAACATTGAGTTTCAAATCCCATAGGGACAAAGTTCAAACTTAGAAGAATTCGTAGCCTCTTGCTACAAAGGGGAGTTTCAAATCCCATAGGGACAAAGTTCAAACGAGGGTGAGCGTTTTCCTCTTGCCCCACATGAACGCTGTTTCAAATCCCATAGGGACAAAGTTCAAACAAGTTTTTCTTTGCCAAAGTCTGATAAGATTGCATGTTTCAAATCCCATAGGGACAAAGTTCAAACCTTGGTGATTATACGCAAAATGCACATCAATATAGTTTCAAATCCCATAGGGACAAAGTTCAAACTTTATCAAATCTACAACGACCTTTTATCCAGTTAGTTTCAAATCCCATAGGGACAAAGTTCAAACGAAGAATAGAAAGAGGTGAAGTGACAAAAGAACAGTTTCAAATCCCATAGGGACAAAGTTCAAACCCTGCACCCCCAAAGGGTCAGGGGTTTTAAAATTGTTTCAAATCCCATAGGGACAAAGTTCAAACATTCTTTTTTTAGAAGAATTCTAAGAAAAGAAGTTTCGTTTCAAATCCCATAGGGACAAAGTTCAAACTGAACTCAAAATAGAGCTGATAAAGTAGCTGATGCGTTTCAAATCCCATAGGGACAAAGTTCAAACCCGAAAAGATGCAAAAGGTGGGTTAGAAGAGTGGTGTTTCAAATCCCATAGGGACAAAGTTCAAACGCAAATTTACTTTTAAGATTTGCAGTTGGTGGAAGTTTCAAATCCCATAGGGACAAAGTTCAAACCTTGTACTAGCATGGGAATAAGAGGCTGTACGACGTTTCAAATCCCATAGGGACAAAGTTCAAACACAACACAAACGCTACATCGCAAAAATCATCATGGTTTCAAATCCCATAGGGACAAAGTTCAAACAATAGAAGCACATGACAACTCTGTGTATATGATTCAGTTTCAAATCCCATAGGGACAAAGTTCAAACCCTGTTTTGGTTGAGTCAACTCAATATACTTGGGAAAGTTTCAAATCCCATAGGGACAAAGTTCAAACCTATATAATTTAGTCACTAGATTATATCATGAAAGTTTCAAATCCCATAGGGACAAAGTTCAAACAATGGAAGCCGTGTGAGATTGGTTGATTTGGCAATGTTTCAAATCCCATAGGGACAAAGTTCAAACTAAGAGAAAAGATAGATGGAGAAAGTAGTGAAAGGTTTCAAATCCCATAGGGACAAAGTTCAAACATGAAAGGACACAATGAAGTTTTTCGTGATGATTTAGAGTTTCAAATCCCATAGGGACAAAGTTCAAACAGGGCGAACAAAACCAACTCACAACCACTTGACCGTTTCAAATCCCATAGGGACAAAGTTCAAACACTCCGAATACGAAAAATTTCACAAGCTATGGTCAGTTTCAAATCCCATAGGGACAAAGTTCAAACAAATTAAATCAGCTTCATTCAGAGCCATAATGTACTGTTTCAAATCCCATAGGGACAAAGTTCAAACAGCAACCAAAATACCATTTTTCGGCATTTGAACAAAAGAATTATATTTTAAATAACCTTAAAATAAGATTAACCTCTATTAATCAAAATCTAAAATGCCTATTTTATGGGATTTTAGAAAACTTAAATAAAACTTTAGCGAACCTATCTCTAACTAAATGGCTCATTTATCCATTATAAATAAAAACATAAAAAGAGATTCTACTTTTCAAAAATCAAATTCAACAAAGAAAAAACCACACCTCAACCCCTGAAAAATCTCCTACTAATAATACATTATAAAATAGTGAATTATCTAAAAAGATTTAGAAAATCTTTTTTTAATAGTGAATTATCTGATAATCGAAGGCAGAAAAAATTTCGAGCAGATTTTATTTTTTTTTAAGAGAAATTGTTGTAAGATGTTGGAAACGAAAGTCAGATAGAAGAAGTGAAGCCCATGCGTCTGCGAAACCAACAGCTTCACTTCCAATAGGATTTTACAAAAATAGCTATTAAATTCTGCTGTTGTAATGGACAATTCTATCTGATTTTTATCAAGAGATGTTGGTATTTGGACTCTTGAGGATTAAAAATTTAATTTTCAAGGATTTATTATGTCACAAGCACCACAAAATTTGCCTAAACGAACAAGAGTTTTAATAAAAGATATTCTTTTTCAAGAGAAATATAGACTTACCCATACCCAAATGGATGTTATGGCGTATATTATTAATGCCCTCTCTTGGGCTACTAAAATTGGGGCTTTTTTCCCTCTTACCAATAAAAAATTTCGAGAAGATTTACCACAAATAAGCGAAAAAACACTAGAAGAGTCATTACGAGTTCTAAAATCTCTGGGGCTTATTGAAGTAGAGATGATAACAGTTCCCACATGGAAAAATGCTCGTGTTCGTGGTATTTCGGTTCTGCCCAAAGGGTTAGAGTATAATTCAAGCTACTATAAAGCAGATGAAAAAGAGATTATTGATAATTTAAGAAAACAAGTTACCATGCTCCAAAATCAGTTAAAAAATATCAAAACTGAAGAGATAGAGACTGAAATACCAAGCGAAATAGAGAATATAATATTAGAAAAGACAAACGAAACAGAGAATAAAATATTAGAAGAGGCAAAAAATAGTACAAAATATGATAATTTAGAGTTTACAGAGTTAGTAAAGACCGTAACTAAGGAGTTTGGAGAGACATCAGAACCGATTTGTAATGGTGTAAAAGGTTGGCAAAAAGAGAGCAAATTTTATATAAACAGTTACAATAAAGTAGCTGTCTTAACCCCATTAGGTGATTTTATTCAGCTTAAAGACCCACTTGATATTAGTGATTTTTGGAAATATCTCGATAAAAATAGGCATAAGATAGGAGAGATTGTTGACTATACCAAAGAGTTGACAATAGAAGAGCTAAACAGGCGTTATATTGGCTTGGATATTAATTTAAATAATACAAAATTGAGTGTTTATAAGATTGAAGAGTTTAAAAATGGGGTAAAGGTGATTCTAAAAGATGGCAGTAGTGGAAAGAGTGTAGTGATTTCAAGAGGTGGAAAGCATGTTGTTTTGGGGCTAAAAGAGTGCGAGGATACTTTGTTGGGGCTTAGGTGTTAGCCTCGTTCATAGTTTCGGAGCGATGGGAATGAGATAAAAGTATTACTTACAGATTAACTCTCTTTCTCTATCATCTCTATTTTCATCAATCAACTCTTTTAAAAATAGCTCTATATTATTTGAAATCTCTAGCTCTTGCTCGAATCAATTATCAAATTTATTTCTATTGATATTTTTTGCCTTGTATAGCTAATTTTTATTGAATTTCAAATTTTTTGTCTCATTCAAATCCCTCCTTAGTTGAAATGCATACGAGAGCTACAATTCTAAATAAATATTAGAAACTCATATATATATCGTTTTTTTTCTTTACTACAAGGATTAAAATAACGACATTATTCTCAACTCCCCCAAATCATAACCCCACTCTCATCTCTTTTGTCCCAAATCTTATCTTCCCACTTTATATCGGCACTCCTATCAAAGATTATCAGATGAGACTCATTAGCACCAACTATATCACTGTACTCTAAAGTCTGCTCTATCCCTTTTTCTATGGTCTTTTTGAGATTAGAGTAGAGTATTTTGGTCTCTATAACAATCTTTTGAGTCTCTCCCCAAAATCCCATCTCTTCATCAAGGGGATACTCTATCAAAATATCAGTCCTCTTTCTACCAAGTCCATACTCTCTATTGATTCGACCTCCACCATTTACAATTCGTTGTAAAAAGGCTTGGAGTAGTAGCTGTGGCCCTGCCTCTTTGTAGTCAAATCTCTCTATCCAACTATCAGCATTTTCTCTAAAGAATTGTTGAAAAGCCTTTAGGAGTTTGACCATATCAATAGTATTGTCTTTTTTAATATACCAGTGTTGTTCTTGATTGCTAATGGAACTTTGCATACCCCATGTTAGTTCTCTAGGTATGGTTTCTTTATAGATATTATTAGATATTTCTATTTTACCTCTTTTATCTCTTGTGATAAGCCCCAAATCTACAAGATATTCTATGTCTCTTGGATTTAATGATTGTTTTTTGCTATCGCCTTTTAGTATAGGTTCTATTATTCTTTTGACTCTAGGCTCTTTTAGTTTATCAACCAATTGGTCGAGATGGGTAGCACGGCTATAGATTAGTCTCTCTCTAGCTCTAAAGTAATGCTCTAGCGTTATATCTTTTGTTCTATCTCTTAATTCTCTCTCTTTCCAAGTTAGCTCATGACCCAATGCATTTACAAGCCACGGTTGACCTTTGGTATCCTCCCATAGGTGAGGGAATATTCTTTTGTCAAACTTTTGACCTGTATAGTCTGTATGTTGTTTATATAACGCTTGACACTCTTTATAAGTAAAATTACCAATAGTTAGAGACTCTGCTTTAATATTAAAGGCACTTCCACCTGTAATAATCTCATTATCTTTTGTATGGATTCTGTAGTCTCTTACATCTCTTACTCCACAGAGTATCATAGATTGTGGAAATGATTTAGGTCGTCCTGTATATCCTGCTCTTATCTGTCTTAGTAGTGATATTAGAGTGTCTCCTACTAGAGCATCTACTTCATCGAGGAACATAATACATGGTTTTGAACTATTTTCACACCAGTAACTCAAAACTTCACTTATCTGTTTACCAATAGGTATTGTTTTTCTATTTTCTCTATACCAATTAATAACTCTATCATCTTTTAGATAAAGTCTTATAGATGAGGCTATTACATCACTAATTGTAGGGATAGACTCACTTGTATCTCCTCTAAGGGCTTGTGCCTCTTCGATATTGGCATAAACACAGTTATATTTACTCTCACTATTTATTCTATCCATTATCTCTAAAAGTGCAGAGGTTTTGCCTGTCTGTCTTGGAGCATGAAGTACAAAATATCTTTGAGAGTTAATAAGCATCTCTATCTCTTCATAATCTACTCTCTCAAATGAGCTAATATAGTAGTTTATATCGGTTTTTGTTGGCCCTGCTGTATTGAAAAATCTATCCATGCTATCTAAAGTTCAATATCTTCATCTGATTTTTTGTTAGAAATCTCTGTCAAAAACTCCTCTAATGAGTAGGTCTGACGAGCTTCACTACTCATAATGTGTACAAGAATATCACCCATATCCATCACTACCCAATCATCACTCTCATCTATATACAAGAACTCTTCACCAAGTGGTTTTAGTTTATCTTTTAGGTGTTGGGCTAGTGACGCTGTGTGTTTTCCTCCAAGTGCATTGGCAAGTACTACTCGTTTGACGATATAGTCCACTTCTTCGAGATTAAATGCCTCTATCTCTTCTGCTTTTTTGTTGTCTAGCTCTGTGACTATACGGTCGATTCGTTCATCTAAATTCATTGATTTCCTTCGTATTTCTGTTGAGCTTATATCCATCTCAACTTTTAAGATTTTAAATTTTTGTAGAGCAGTGGTATCAAGTTTATATCTAGCTCTTGTTGCTATGACCCAAGTGATATTGGAGTTTAGCCAATCGAAATTATACCATTTTGTAATAGAGCCAAGATTATCTGCTCCAATAATAATATATTTGACACTATATTTTTTCTGAAAATGTCTTAAAGTCTTAGCCGTGCTTGTCGCTTTGCCCTCTTGTATCTCATACTCATCTACTAAAACTTTTGGAATTTTACCAAAAAGTTCATTGGAGTATTTTAATCGTTCATCTGGTGAGTGGTGTGAATCTGTTTTAAATGGATTTAAAAAAGTAGGAATAACAATTAATCTATTGATATTTAATGCGTTTAGTGCCTCTTTGATGATAGCAAGATGCCCAATGTGTGGAGGGTCGAAACTACCACCAAAGAGTGCAATGATTTCTTGTTTTTCTTTAAACAAACAGTAACCTCTATTTATGTAATATGTTTTGTTATATTAGCATATTAAACTAAGGGATAAATAAATGGCTGTAAAAGTTGCGATAAATGGACTAGGGCGAATAGGTAGATGTGTAGCTAGAATCATTGCTGACAGAGATGATATTGAGTTGGTGGCAGTCAATGCCAGTGGAGCAGAGAATATTATTGAGTATGGGTTGAAATATGACTCTATTCATGGTACTAGAAAAGATGTATTTGTCAAAGATGGATTTGTTTATATTGGAGAGAATACCAAAGCAAAACTTTTTGGAGAGAGAGAACCTGCCAAGATTGATTTTGTAGGATGTGGTGCTGAAGTGGTGATTGAGTGTACTGGTGTATTTTTAACCAAAGAGTCTGTGCAACCTTATCTTGATAGTGGGATTAAAAAGGTTCTCTTCTCTGCTCCTGCCACAGATGATACAGCGACTTTTGTTATCGGTGCAAATGAAGATGAGTATGCAGGTGAAACAGTGGTCTCCAATGCCTCTTGTACCACCAATGGTTTAGCTCCTGTTGCCAAAGTTTTAGATGATGCTTTTGGGATTGAATCAGGTCTGATGACTACGATACACTCCTATACAGGTTCTCAATCTATCTTGGATGCAAAAGACAACAAAAAACCAAGATTAGGTCGTTCTGGTGCAGTGAACTTAGTACCGACTACAACAGGTGCTGCCAAAGCAATTTCCAAGGTATTGCCACAATTAGCAGGTAAACTTAATGGTCAAGCTATTCGTGTACCTACTCCTGATGTCTCTTTGGTTGATTTAACTGTGAACCTTAAAAAAGAGGTTACGCTTGATGAGGTAAAAGAGGCATTTATTATTGCTAGTGAAGGTTCACACAAAGGTATCTTGGGTATAGATGTCGAGTATCGTGTATCACAAGACTTTGTTGGTGAAGAGCAGAGTTCGGTAGTAGCAATGGATACTATTCAAGTTATTGGTGGAAATATGGTCAAAGTCTTGGCATGGTATGACAACGAGTGGGGCTATTCGGTGAGACTGGTTGATATGGCTGTTCATATTAGTAAAGGAGCATAATTTGAGGACGATAAAAGATTTAAAAAATATAGATGGTAAAACCGTATTTATCCGTTGTGATTTCAATGTCCCCAAAGATGAAGATGGAAATATTACAGATGATAGACGAATCCGTGGAGCATTGCCAACTATTCGTTACTGTCTTGATAGAGAGTGTAAGGTTATCTTGGCTTCACACTATGAGAGACCAACAGCAGGTGTTTATGAAGAGAAATACTCTTTGAGAACGGTAGTGACAAGATTAAGAACATTGCTAAAAATTGCTTCTAATATCTCCCTAGCAAAAGATGTGGTAGGAGAGGATGCCAAAGCAAAAGCATCAGCACTTAAAGCAGGAGATGTTTTGGTGCTTGAAAATCTCCGTTATGAGGCTGGTGAGACCAAAAATGATATAGAGTTTGCCAAAGAGTTAGCCTCTATGGTGGATATCTATATCAATGATGCTTTTGGTGCTTGTCACAGAGCTCACGCTTCGATTGATGCTATGGCTAGACTTTTTGATAGAGACCATAGAGTAGCAGGATTTTTACTTGCCAAAGAGGTTAACTTCTTTGAGAAGACACTTGATAACCCTATGAGACCATTTGTAGCTGTTATTGGGGGTTCTAAAGTTTCAGGGAAGCTTGAGGCTCTTAGAAACTTGATTGAGAAAGTTGATAAGGTGATTATCGGTGGTGGGATGGCATTTACATTTCTCAAAGCTCAAGGGTATGAGATAGGTAAATCTTTGGTTGAAGAGCATCTGATTGATGAAGCTAGAACAGTTATGATAAAAGCTCGAAAAAAAGGGGTTAAGTTTTATCTTCCTATTGATGTGGTAGTAACTCCTGAATTTTCAGAACATGGTATTGCTAAATACTTACCATCACAAGAGATTCCTGTAGATTGGATGGGGCTAGATATTGGACCTGCAAGTTCAAGGCTCTTTAGTCAAGTTATTCATGATGCTCAGACTATTATTTGGAATGGCCCAATGGGTGTGTATGAGTGGGATAAGTTCTCTAAAGGTAGCTTGAAAATGTCACATGATATAGCTAGTACTTATGCTACAACTATTGTCGGTGGTGGTGATACGGCTGATGTAGCACAAAAAGCTGGAGATGTGGATGAGATGACATTTGTTAGTACTGGTGGAGGTGCTAGTCTAAATCTAATTGAGGGTAAAATTCTTCCAGGGATTGAAGCCCTCAAATCGTAAAAATAAAAAAGGCAATATATGATATACACAGCAAATTTTAAAACAAACCATACAAGAGAATCTACAAAAAGATATATTAAAGAGCTTCAATCAAAGCTACAAGATAAAAAAGCAGAAGATAGAGTTCTTGTTTTTCCTCCATTAACTGCATTAGATAATTTTGAGGGAGATTTCACTATAGGTGCTCAAAATGCTTATCCAGTAAAAAATGGAGCTTATACAGGTGAAGTAGGAGTAGAACAGTTAAGTGAATTTAATATCAGAACTATTTTGATAGGTCACAGTGAACGAAGAGATACCATTGGTGAGTCACAAGAGCAGGTAGCCAAAAAATTTTCTTTTTTTAAAGAGCAGGGTTTTGAGATTATCTACTGTATAGGTGAGTCACTAGAAGTTAGAGAGCAGGGGATTGAGGCAGTTATGGAGCATCTAGTCTCCCAATTTGAGGGGATAGATACCACTTATGATAATTTTATAGTAGCTTATGAACCTATTTGGGCGATTGGTACAGGACGCAGTGCCACTGTTAAAGAGATAGTAGAGACACATAATGCACTCAAAAAAGTAGTTGATAAGCCACTTCTGTATGGTGGAAGTGTCAAAGGGTCAAATATCGCTGAAATATCTGCAATTGATAATGTAGATGGAGTATTGGTTGGTGGTGCTTCTCTTAAGACAGAGACATTTTTGGAGTTGGTTTTTCATTAAACCATCTCCTCCTCATGCCACTCCATAGAGATTTGTTTAAATTTCTCTTTCTGTTCAATAAAAATATCTACTAGGATAGGATTAAATGCTTTTCCTCTCTCTGATATAATAATAGATTCAGCTTTCTCATAGGTAAAAGAGTCTTTATATCTCCGTTTACTAATAAGTGCATCATAGACATCTGCAATAGACATAAGTTGGGCTTCTATGGGGATTTCATCTCCTCTTAGCTGTTGTGGGTATCCTTTGCCATCCCATCTTTCATGATGATAGAGAGCGACATTATAAGCTAACTCTAGGAGAGGATTGGATTCATAGTTCTCTAGTGACTCCTTTATTATATCTGCTCCCAATCTTGAGTGTTTTTTCATCTCTGAATACTCTTCTGGGGTAAATTTCCCAGGTTTTTTTAGTATAGCATCGGAAATTCCCACTTTTCCAATATCATGTAGAGGTGCAGCCTCATAGATAAGTTCTATAGTATGAGGAGTGATAAAGTTTGAGTATAAATTTTTAAGATAAAGTTGTTTTGCAAGTATTTTGACATATTTTTTAGTTCTAATAATATGTTCACCTGTCTCTGCGTCATGAGTATTGGCAACAAGTACCATAGACGAAGCATTGCTCATAAAGGCTTGTTTTAAATCTTTTTTTAACTGCTCTCTCTCTCTCCTATTTTTGGAAAATGGTATAGCTATTAGTAATAAGATAGATGAGATTAGCAGTGGTACCCATAAATATCCTATAGAGATATATACTCCCTCTTCAAAGTTTAAAATTAGCCAAATAGTAGTGCTTATAAGAGTGATAGTAGTTATTATAATGATGCTTTTGAATCGCTGTTTGATAAAAAGTATATATAATAGTATCAAGATAAAAAATGCTATAACAGTATTTAATTTTTTGTAAAACTCATTTTGCACTAAAAAAGAGTGATTTAGTAGACTTTCAATATAGTTTGCCTGAATTATACTGCTATATTTCTTCTCTCCTCCATATGATTTATAACTCCTATTTAACAAGCTATCTACAGTTGAACCTATAATGACTATTTTACCATATAGAGCCTTTTGGGGTATCTTTCTTTTTAGTATATCAATAGCTGAAAAGACTTTAGGTTTTACAGAATTATATGGTAGTAGAAGTTTATCTCCTCTGTTCAGATAGATATATTTATCAAAAATATTTACTCTTTGTTTTTTCTTCTTATAGTTATGTATACCTAAACTCAAAATGGTTGCTAATCCAAAAGAGGGGAATGTCTTTTTATTATATCTTTTTAGAAGAGGTATCTCTCTAACAATACCATCTGAATCTATAGGGAGTGCACTAAAACCAAAATGTGGATTATTCTGATGCAACTCTTTGGTATTGCACTCTATAGAGTAGGCGTGTGGAATATCTGTTATTTCATTTATATCTATAATGTTATAAGAGAGTTCATTACAATGAGGAGCTGTTTCTCTCTTGGCTTTATTCATAAAAATAGAGAGTACAGAGTTAGATTCTGATAGTTTTTGAGCAAGAAACTTATCATTATTAAGTAGCTCTTTTGGAATATTGTAGATTATTTTATCAATTCTAAAATATCTTTCATAAAAATTTTTCATAACAATAGGCGATGCTTTATCATTATGTCCAAAGTAGATATTAAAAGCTATAGTAGCTGGATTCATCTCATTTATATTAGCAATAAGCTGTCCATGGATAACTCTTGACCATGGCCACTGCTCTATCTCATCTATACTTCTCTTATCAATATTGATTATTACAACATTTGAAGAGGAGTTTGTCTTTTTGGTCGTAAATGATAACTCTAATATTTGAGCTATTAAATCATAAATTTTATAGTCATACTCTTGAACGGTTTTACTAAAGTAGATATTAATAAAAATAAGTATTATAATTAGTATAGTAATAATGTGTTTAAATTCTTTATGCATATGTTCTTTAAAAAATATTTTTTAACCAACATATTATCTTATTTTCCTGTATTCAAACTATATTTAATGAAATTATCTAAAAATAACAAAAAAATATGTTTCATTATTCACCTATCTTAAAAAGTGTGATTTGTTTTATCACACTTAGAAGTTATAAATTGATGGTTTGAAGATTATTTAGAGGCACATACTAAGATGTTTTTTGAAATTCTTTTTTTGAGATAGCTGTCTATTTAAATGTAAAATTCTCTTCTCCTCTAGTGATATAACCTCTCCATTATCTAAAATAATAGATACTGCACTATTTGCTTTTGTGATTACAATATCATTTTTATAAACTTTATCATATTTTTTTACAGATATGGTCTTATTTAATCTTTTGATTTTAACGCTCCCTGTGACTTGTTTGACAAAACCTGTATCTGCAGAAAATAGAGTAGAATTTAAAATTATCATGGCTGTTATTGTGTATTTGATATTATTCATTTGTTGTTCCTTAAAAAAATATTAATATAATTATATTGTATTTAAATTTAAATATATTTAAAATATGTCTTTTTTTTATAATTTAATATTATACTAACTAAAATAGTGAGTTAATATGAAAAATAGTATAGATATTATATAGTGTAAACATATTAGTAAACAAAGTTGTATCAAGTTTTATAAGGTAATGTTTTATAGTAAAAATTTTGTAGAATTTATAAGTGGTGGCGCCAGACGGAATCGAACCGCCGACACAAGGATTTTCAGTCCTTTGCTCTACCAACTGAGCTATGGAGCCACTCTGTAGTGAGTACTTCTTGCTTGAAGTGGCTGAAATTATAGCCACTTAAACTTAATATAATCTTAAATTATTGAATATTTTCAACAAATTTGAAAAACTCTTCTCCTCTATGTTTGTAGGAGTTGAATTGGTCAAAACTTGCTGCTGCTGGGGAGAGTAGGGCTATGTCGTTTTCCTTGTACTCCTTATCTATTCTCTTTACTGCGTTTTCTAGGGTTTGGCATGGGGTGAAGTTTATGTTATGCTCTTTTGCTAGTTTTGCTAGTCGTTCGCTATTTGCACCGATTGTGTATAGGTGTATCTCTTTATCTTCTAAAAGCTCAAACAGAGGGGTTAAATCTGCTCCTTTGTCATTCCCACCTATAATAAGTCTGATAAATTTATCAGAGTAGCCTTTAACTGCTTGTATAGTTGCATCTAGGTTGGTGGCTTTTGAGTCATTTACCCAAATTCTACCTTTTGAGTCTTTGGTCTCCTCTTGTCTGTGGTTATCTAATTTAAAAGAGTTAATGGTATCGTAGTCTAGTTCATCAAATAGGGTTTTTGTAACAGCTAAGGCTAAGAGGGCATCCTCTAGGAACGCGGCTTTAAATCTTATTTTGGAGCTATCTATATCAAAATAGTTTTCTAAGAACTCTACTGAATCATACTCTACTATAAAGGCATCTGATTTTGGTAGGTTTAGACCTTTTGGGATTAGTGCTAGTTCGCCCTCTTTCATAGTAAGAAGTGGTTTTAGTTTATCTGCTTCATACTCTTTGGCTGTTTTGTGCCAATCTAGGTGGTCTGGGGTAATTGGTAGTAGCAGATAGATATTGGGTGAGGCTATATTTGTATGATGTAGGGTAAATGAGCTTGATTCTAATATCCATATTGGGGCTTTGGAATCAAGTTCGGCTAGAGGTGTACCGATATTTCCTCCTGCTACTCCACCCCGTTTTTTTAGTAGGTGTTCTAACATTTGAGTAGTAGTTGTTTTTCCATTTGTGCCACTTATCCAAATACTAAATGGCATCTCTTTTGCAAAAAAATCATATTCGCTCATTAGATTTTTAGCAGATTTGATGAGTGGATGTGAGGGGGGAACACTAGGAGTTGTTACTTCTAATTTACTTTTGGTTGGGTCAAAGAGTTGAGAGGGAAGGATTTTATTATTATCTTCATCTGTATAAGGTGTTTCTGCTTTATCATCAAAAAATATACATTCTCCACCCAATTTTTTTGCTATTGCTTTTGTAGTTATTCCATATCCAAAGAGAGTTGGTCGATTCATATTTTATTCCTGTAGGGGCAATCCCTTGTGGTTGCCCTTCTGTTTTTTTATCGTATCTTTAATGTTATTATTGCAATAATATTGGATATAAAGGCAATCATCCAAAATCTTACTATAATTTTATTCTCTGCCCACTTTTTCATCTCAAAGTGATGGTGGATGGGGGCCATTAAAAATATCCGTTTTTTTCGTAGTTTGTAGCTACCTATTTGAAGTATTACCGATATGGTCTCTATTACAAATACAAGACCTATTAATAGTAACAGAGCTTCACTCTTTCCTATTATTCCCATATAGGCAATTACTCCACCAATTGCAAGTGAGCCTGTATCTCCCATAAAGATTTCAGCTGGATAGCAGTTGTACCATAAGAATCCAAGTAATGCACCTGCTAGTGTTGAGGCCAAAATTGCAACCTCTCCTACCCCTTTGATATTTGGCATTAGTAGATAGCCAGAAAATATTGCATGACCTGTTATATAGACTATGATACCTAGTGTTGCTAGAGAGATTATTGAGGGTACAGTTGCTAGTCCATCAAGTCCATCAGTTAGGTTTACTGCGTTTGTTGTAGCAAGAAAGACTAATAGCCAAAATGCAGTAGCGAAGTAGCCTAAATCAACAATAGGCTCTTTGAAAAATGGAATATAGATGGTTGTTGGAAAATCGGCTACAACTATTAGAAAGAGTGTTACAATTAGACCAATTACTGCTTGTAGCAATAGTTTTCCTCTGCTACTTAGACCTTGGAGATTATCACCTGTTAAAATTTTGCCTAAATCATCTTTTAGACCAACAAGTCCAAATCCCATAATCGTGATGAGTCCAGCAATAATATATGGGTTTGATAAGTTAGCTGTTAGGAGAATACCGAGAATGGTTGCAAGAACAAAAATAGCACCACCCATGGTAGGGGTATTTTGTTTATTGGCATGATTGGGAACATACTTGTTGATAGGTTGTTGAGCTTTTCTAGCAATTGCCCAAGCCATAAACTTTGGTAGCATATAAAGAGTCAGTAGAAAAGCGATAACAAAGCCAAAACCTGCTCTAACAGATATATATTGTAAAAGATTTAGATTAAAAAATTCATAAAATGAGTATAACATATTGGAAAAATCCCTATTTAAGTAGATAAGTGGTATTTTACTCAAAATTTTATAAAGATAGGGTCAAACTTAGATGAAGATTCAAAAAACAGTTCTAATTATTACTGATGGGATAGGTTGTAAGCCTAATAGTAAGTGTAATGCTTTTAGAGATGCAATCAAGCCAACATTTGATAAATTGTTAAAAGAGAGACCAAAAGCACTTATCTCAACACATGGTTTGAGTGTTGGTTTGCCAGAGGGGCAGATGGGTAATTCTGAGGTTGGGCATATGACAATTGGGGCTGGGCGTGTGCTGTATCAGGATTTGGTCAAAGTCTCATTGGCGATTAAAGATGGAAGTATTGAGAAAAACGAGGCACTTAATAGTACACTAGAGAAGAGTGATAGAGTTCATATTATTGGACTACTTAGTGATGGTGGAGTTCATTCTCATATAGAGCATATTATCGGTTTGGCAAAACTCTCAAAAGCTAGAGATAAAAAGGTATTTTTGCACCTTATAACTGATGGGCGAGATGTATCTCCCACTTCTGCCAAAATTTATGTGAAGCAGATAGAGGATATTTGTGATAAGGATATATCTATTGCTACTATTGGTGGTAGGTTTTATACAATGGATAGAGATAATAGATGGGAGAGAGTAGAGCAGGGGTACAGAGCAATTGTAATAGCAACAAACTCCACTTTACTTGGTGTTAATGAGTATATTGAATATTCTTATGGACAAAAAGAGTATGATGAGTTTATTAAACCTGTAGCACTTAATGGTTATAGTGGGATGATAGATGGTGACTCTGTAGTTATGGCAAATTTTCGCTCCGATAGAGTGAGAGAGATAACAACTGCTCTTGGAGATGAGAAATTTGATAGTTTTGAGAGAGATTATATCTCACTAAACATAGCAACTATGACAGAGTATGATGCCTCATTTTCCTATCCTGTAATGTTTAAAAAAGAGATTCCCAAAAATACTTTGGCAGAAGTAATCAGTAAAGCCAAGCTAACACAACTTCATACAGCAGAGACAGAAAAATATGCTCATGTAACTTTCTTTTTCAACGGTGGAGTAGAAGAGCCTATGATAGGGGAGAGTAGGGTGCTTATCCCTAGCCCTAATGTCAAGACCTATGATATGCAACCAGAGATGTCAGCACCAGAGGTTGGAGATGCTGTTAGAACTGGGATGGATGAGGGGTATGACCTTGTAATTGTCAATTTTGCCAATGGTGATATGGTAGGGCATACAGGAGATTACAATGCTGCTTGTCTGGCAGTATCTGCTGTAGATATAGAGATTGGAAAAATCTTGAAGAAAGCAGAGCAGAGAGATTATGCTATTGTCTTGACCTCTGACCACGGAAACTGTGAAGAGATGAGAGATAGTGATGGAAATATCTTGACCAATCACACAGTTGGTGAGGTATGGTGTTATATTGTAGCAAAAAATGTCACAAAGGTTAGAGAGGGTGGAGGTTTAAATAATATTGCTCCTACTGTTTTATGTGTCATGGGGTTACCAATTCCAAAAGAGATGGATAATTCACTTATTTAAGTATAGATTTTATGTAGATTTATGCTTATATTTGATATTATATAAAAATGTTATTTAATATTTGGTAGGTTAAATAAAGGTGTTAGTGATGGTAAAAATGGATAAGATGATAAAGGAGTCAGTTGCAACTCTTTTTTGTCATGCAATTAAGTTGGATGATAAAGATATAAGAGTTGAACAACCTATATTTTGTCGCTTTATGGGACAAGATTTTGATTGTAATAATGAAGAGGCAGAGAATCTTTTGGTTGAGATTATGGAGAGAGAGGATGAGAATATTGATACACATATATCAATTGTAAGTAATGCTCTGCACAATGAACCATACAAAAAGATGAGTATTCTAAAGCAGTTAAATCATATTATATTTAAAAGTAAAATGAGAACTGAGGATTATGAGTATTTTGATAAGGTTAAAAGTTCTTTTTTTACTCGATAATTGATATGTTGGTTTAAGTTAAATAGACTTCATTTTTGATACAATACTGCTTCCAAAATTCTTGCTCATTTTTTTGGATAGTCACTTGACTATATTTAAATGGGCTATTAAACCAAAAGGAATACAATGAACAACTACGAAACGCTGTATGTACTTAAGCCTACATTAACAGATGAAGAGACAGCTGCAAACATTGCAAAGATTGAAGAGATTCTGGTAAGAGAAGGGGCTGAAATTCTTGCTACTAATAGAATGGGTATGAGAAAACTTGCTTATCCTGTTGCTAAGAATGAGAGAGGTGTATATACTATCGTATATTTTAAAGCACCTGGTACTATTATTAACGAGCTTGAGAGAAATTTGAAGTTCAACGAAGAGGTTATTAAGTATTTAACTGTTAGATATACTAAAGTAAAAGAGATTAAACAGTTTGAAAAGCTTATATCCGAGGCTAATAAAAATGAAGAGCCTAAAAAAACTGAAGCAGTAAAAACAGCAACAGAGACAACAGAAGCGTAATAACTTAGGAGAAACCCCATGTATAACAAAGTAGTATTGGTAGGACACCTTACAAGAGATGTTGAGATTAGATATTCTCAAACTGGAACAGCTTTTGGTAAGGTTGGTATAGCAACAAGTCGAAAATGGAAAAGTCAGACTGGTGAACAAAAAGATGAAGTTATGTTTATCGACTTGACATTTTTTGGGCGTACAGCAGAAATAGCTAACCAGTACCTTCGTAAGGGGAGCAAAGTTTTAGTGGATGGACGGCTTGTTTTGGAACAGTGGACTGCACAAGATGGAACAAAGCGAAGCAAACATGCAGTAACTGTAGAGAATCTACAGATGCTAGATACAAAAGCAGATAGTCAAGCTCTTGCACAAGGTCAAAAAACTAACGGATATGGAGAGCAACAGGCTCAAAATTCTTATGGTGGACAGCAACAGAATCAAAACCCTTATGGTGGAGGTGGATATAATGCACCACCTCCACAACAGCAGGGTTATGGTCAACAAGAACTACAGCAGAGTTATGGTCAGCAAGAACCACAACAGGGCTATGGACAGCAACAAGCTTCCCAACAACCATCATATCAGCAACCACCACAACAGCAGAAACAACCGTCTGTACCAGAAATCGACATCGATGAAGATGAGATACCATTTTAGGAGAAAAATATGGCAGAGAGAAGAAAATTTAAAAAGAGATATTGTAAGTATTGTGAGTCAAAAATTGATTATATTGACTATAAAGATTTGAATCTATTGAAGATTAGTCTTAGTGAGAGATTTAAGATTATGCCAAGAAGATTGACAGGAAATTGCAAAAGACACCAAGAGCTAGTAACAGTAGCTATCAAGAGAGCTAGACAGACTGCTCTTATTCCATACATTGTTGATAGAAAGAATGTTGTGGAAAATCCATTTGAACTTATCAGATAGATACACTTATTATTAAATATCTTTCGTGGGCAGAAATGTCCACTCTATATAAATCATAATTAACAAACATTTCAATATAATTCCGTTAGAAAAATGGGGAGTTGTTTATGTCTATTCGTATAAATATTGAAAATATATTAAAAAGTCCAGAAGCCACTTTTTTAGAGATAATCACAAGATTAACAAAAAAAAATATTTCTGATGCAAAAAAAGAGCTTGAACTACAAAACAGTAAGATTGATACTGTTTTGCTTGATGCTATAACTCTAGTGCTTAGTAACCTTAACAATGAAGTGGGGTATATCAATAGACTTTTATATAGAATATTTAAATTTGAAATCAAAAAAAATATAAGAAGAGAGCAGTTGATTATCTTGGGAAGTCAGCTAAAAGCTCAACACTCTGTACTCAAAAAAGATATTTATATCGTTGAATCACAGATAGAGAGTATAAACTCTACTCTAAAAAATTTAAAACGATTACAGAAAGCATTTCAAGATAAAAATAAATTTATATTTAATCAAGATATATTAAATAAGAGTCAATTTTATATTAATCAAATAGATATAAAAATATTGAAACTTAAAGAGTATCAAGACTCTTTACAAGATAAACAGAGTATTCTTAATACTAATGATAGGATGATTAATAAACTTTTTAAGAGGATACCCCGTTATCATGAGTTGAGAGAGGAGATATACCTGCAACTTCCTCGCTAGTAGGTAGATATAGTTAACTTGAACTACAAATAGCCTCCATCAATCTAGCTTCACTTATAGGTTTTACTAGAAAAGCATCAGCTCCTCTAATCAGAGACTCTTTTTGTCGACTCTCATTAGATGAGATAGCTATAATAGGAACTCTAGGGATACTATTATCATCTATGTATCGTGCCAAAAACTCTATACCATTGACTTTTGGCATCTCTATATCTAATAGGATAAGTGCTATATCAGGATTTTGATGGAGTTGATTTAGTGCATCTTCTCCATTAGTCGATTCGAGAGTCTCTATCTCATATAACTTTTTCTTTAAGATATTAACTAATAATCTTCTATTTATATAGTCATCATCAACAACTAAGATTTTGAAAATAGCCATTAATCACCCCCTATACTTGTCAATAACTTGCTTAAGCTCATCTTTTTTGATAATTCCAATAAGCTCCTCTTTGATGGTTCTATGATTATATTGACTGTTTTTTGACTTAGTTAAACTTAATAGGATAACAGACATATCTTTGTGTTGCATTTTGATAGCTTCTTGGTTTAATGCCTCCAACTCTCTATCTATTAAAAGTGTATCATAGTCCCTATTTTGAATCTTATTTTTCAGATTTTTCATATCAGAGATAATTTCAATTTGATACTCTAAGTTAGAGAGTACTTTAGATAATATTTGTGCCTCCAATGGATTCTTTTTTGCAATTAGTATCACTTTCTCTTTATCAAAATCCTCCACTATATCTAATGGACTATTCTCTTCATCTTCTTCTAGTAGGGTGATTTTTTTACTGCTCTTAGAGTTTATATTCTCCTCTACTGTTACCTCTTCACTCTCCATAGGAGTCTCTTCTTCTCTACTTATCTCTGCTTGATTAAGAAATTTTTTAAGTACAAATAGTAGTTCATTATTTTCAATAGGTTTAGCGATATATTCATCTAAACCCTCATCCAAAAATCTTTCACGGTCACCTTTGAGTGCATTGGCAGTTAGTGCGACAATAGGTGTGTGAGGTAGGGACTCTTCGTTTTCATAGTTTATAATCTCATGAGTAGCTTCTATCCCATCCATTACAGGCATCTGTATATCCATTAGGACAAGGTCATACTTCGTATTTTTGATTTTTTCAAATGCTTGAAGTCCATCATTTGCAAGGTCTACCTCTATCCCATACTTCATTAGTATCTGTTTGACAAGTTTTTGATTTATCATATTGTCTTCTGCTACTAGTATTTTACCTTCAAATTGAATACTATCAAATAGTGTAGAGCTGTTTCTCTTTGATTGAGCTTGTATATCTACCTTATTATCTATATCCTCATCTTTAACTCTATAAACTGCATTTAAAATTTTTGTTGGAGTGATAGGTTTGTATAGTATTTTACTGCTTTTAATACCCAATGATTCAATCTTAGCTCGACTACTAAAACTTGTAATGAGTGTAACTTTGTTTGGGTCAAGTTTACGGATACTATGTATAATAGTCTCATCAACAGAGTCTATATCTAACCATATACTATCTATTGAACTATCTTTACTAAAATCTTTAAGTTCACTGGCTGTCAAAAAATCACTTGTTGCAATAGAAAAATAGTCTAAATATCTGTTTATATAGCTATCAAGTTGTGTAGGAGTACTAGCTTGATACTTGACTATAGATATATCATCATTGATAGAAATTTTGTCTAGTTCTGTACTCTCTAGTACCTCTTCCAGCTCTAGTGTAAAGTAAAATTTTGTACCTTTCTCTTTTTGGCTCTCTAATTTAAGTTCACTATTCATGATTTCTAAAAATCTAGTAGTAATAGTCAATCCTAACCCTGTACCACCATATTTTCTAGTAATAGAGACATCAGCTTGAGTAAAGGCATCAAAAACATTTAGCTGTTGCTCTTTGGTCATACCTATACCGTTATCTTCAATAGAAAATAGAATTTTGGCATGATTATCTATCTCCTCTATTTTTGTTATCTCAACATTGATACAGCCACCAAAATCAGTAAATTTGATAGCATTGCTTAGAAGATTAATAAGAATCTCTTTTATCTTTACGGAATCCCCTAGAAGTTTCTTATCAATACTAGGGTCAAGATAGAAGTTGAGGTTAACATCTTTTTCAGATGCTTTGACTCCATAGGTCTCTACGGCATTTTCAAACTCTATAATAGGGTCAAAAAGGTTAATGTCAAGCTCTATTTTATTGCTCTCTATCTTTGATAGGTCTAGGATATTGTTGATGATACTAAGTAGATTCTCAGAACTTTTCTCAATAATAGATGTAAACTCAATCTGTTCATTATTTAAATCTGTATTTTTTAGAAGTTCAGTAAATCCAACAATCCCATTGAGTGGAGTTCGTATCTCATGTGACATATTTGCTAGGAAAAGTGATTTTGACTCATTGGCTTCAAGTGCTTGCATCTTGTCTTGTCTAGCATTTTCTATAAGGAGTTCTAAAAATTTATAAGCATCTTTTATACCCCTATTTGTATTTAAATCTATACTCTTTATAGCATTGATACTTGGTACATCAAAAGTATGGTCCGATTCTATCTCTTGGACTGTATTGTTTAGAACATCCTCTAAACTTTTTATATTGTTACTAATCTCTCTGCCTGTTGTATATCCAAGAATGGTTAGTAAAATAGAGAGTATCCAGAAAAATCCAGCTACTATTGATACAGTAATATTTTGGAAAATATAAGCATCATTTTTGATAAAAAGAGTCTTCTCTACCTCTTTTTGCATTTTAGAAAAATAGTCTATCTTATCCCCATGCATAATAAACCAAGATACGGGTTCAATAGAGAATGCACCATCATCAATATTTTTCTGTAGTTTTGAGAAGCTACTCTCTATCTCTCTATTTACATTTTTATAGTCTCTACTATTTATAAAAGAGAATATTTTTGTTTTAAGCTCAATATCTCGTATCTCCATAGGGGTAAATATACTAGATTTATTTCTTGTTTTGTGCCAAAATGCAATATCTTTTTCGGTCATAGGCATCTGTTTCATTAGAAAATAGTTAACAAAATCTCTCTCTAATGAAGAGTTCTCTGTGGCTATATAGAGCTGAGAGAGAGAGGTTACTAGAGAAGATATGTCATCATTAAGTCTATAGTTATTTATAAGTAATAGATGTTTTAAAATAGGCTCTGTGAGGTCTCTAGTATATTTTTTGTAAAAAGCAATTGGAAAAGATAACTTATTTTGGTCTATATTTGAGCGAATTAAATTTATCTGTTTTAGATGATTCAAAATATTATAGTTGTCATAGTCTATTTTTGAATCAATAAGTCCAGAGAACATAAAGTTATTATCAATATGTATTAGTGACTCTTTTGCTTTTTCAATAGCATTATCAGTTATTACTCTTTGTCGTAGAAGCTCCTGTTTGGTATGTATATCATTTGTTGAGCCAAGAAAGCTAGAGGTAAGACCTCTCTCTTTACCAATCTCTCTTATGACAGCAGTTAGCTCTATATTATTTTTTATTATATTTTTTAACTCATCTGCTTTATAGAATTTACTATAAGAGATAAAGAGAAAATAGCTAGATATAATAAAAAGTAGTAGCAGTGGTAGTATACTTATTAGTCTTAATCGATTGTTTATTTGCATAGGTTCCCCCTCTCCTATTACTGTTTAGGTTGTTTCATATAATTTTCAAGTGAGATAAATAGACCCCAATATTTGATAAATAGTGATTTAAGTTTGATATGTTCTGTACAGAATTGAATCTCTTCTAGTACATCAGCTAACTCATTGATACGAAGGTTACTCGCTGCTCCTTTTAGTTTGTGACCAAGCTCATGAATATTGTCCATGTCTTTTTGATAATATGAGGCTAAAAGATGGTCTTTATCATGGTGTGCTTGTTCTATAAAATCTTCAACAAACTCTTCAATAAGAACAACTGGTAGATTTAACTCATCTGCTGCAACTTTAGGATTATAATCAATAGGAAGTGGAGTTACTTTTTCTAAAGAAATCTTATCAATATCAGCTGTTGTCTCTTCTGTTTTTTTAGCAGGGGTATCTATTAATGGAGCTAACTCATCATCTAGGCTAAAATCTAAATCCATATCCAAATCAATAGCATCAACTTTGGGTTCACTCTCTTTGATTAACTTATCAAAGCTACTATCTAGTTTTTCCTCTTTTACTTTTTCAGCAGGGGCTTTTTCTACATTACTAAGAAGCTCTGTAAACTTACTATTTAACTCCTCTTCTTTTGTTTCTATAGTATCTTTTTCTATAATAGCTATATCTACAGTCGGTTTTTTTAGTGTAAGAAGTGCTAATTTAGTATAGTACTCATCGATATACTGTGTTCGTTCTCCACTTGGAAGTTTTTTGATTTTTAGTAGCAGTATATTGATATTTGGTATTTTAAGCGTTAGTGCAAGATTAGAGAGGTTTTTGATAGCTTTATCATCACCATCAAGCAGTTTCTTCTCATCAATAATCGATTGGTCGATAAAACTATCGAGATAGAGCTTGTAGTCATCTATAGATAAACCTATCTCCGAAGAGATTTTTGCAACATCCAAGTAGATAGGATTATAGTTTAGTTGTAGTTTACTTATACTATTTTTTGTCTCTATTATATTGCTAAGTTTTACTATTTTAATACTGTCACTATCAGTCAAAAATTCAATCTCTGAGTAGTTTGCTTTAATATCTTTATCACTCTGTTTGAGATATATTTTACTATTTTCAAATTTGATACTTTGAGCAATATTATTTTCTATAATATCACTAAACTTTGTATATCCAAGTAGCGATATAAACTCTTGGTCAGCCATTGTAATCTCTTTTTTGTTGTTGTATCCGTAGTACATAAATTATTTACCTCTATATTTAATTATATTGAGCATAAAGCTCAATCTCTTCTTCTATATCTATTTTTGATGCTGGTTTGTGTACAACAATAAAACCAATTATATTATTGCTCTTATCATATTTTGGTGTAGTATGAATATTGCTCCAAAAATACATTCCATCACGACGAATGTTTTTTAGTGTACTAAACCACTTTTTCAACCTTTTGTTGGTAGACCATAGCTTTTCATATAATGCATCAGGAACATCAGGATGTTTAAAAATTTTATGATTTTTACCTATAAGTTCTTCTCGTCTAAATCCTGTAACTTCAGCAAAATTTGAATTGGTAAAGGTTATAACACCATCTATGTCTATTTCATATATTAAATTTTTTTTATAACTGTATTCTATATCTAATGCAATAAGATGATGCACAAGTCTCCCTTTTTTGTAAATTAATTGACAAAGATAACTTTAATATAAAAATACTAAAGAAGTATTTAATTTAATCTATTTTTAAAGTTTAAATTATATTTTCAAAATTTTTTTTACATTAAAGAATATGAAATGTTCAGAAGTATAACTTTATTGTTATTTGAGAACATTATATGTTTTTCAGTATTTTAGCAACTTTTTGACTATTTGCAACTGAAAGTTCATTAAAACTTGCTTGATTTATCACCTCAAATGTTTCAAAATAGTTAAGTAGTTTTTGAACCGTTGCAACTCCTATGTCAGGTTTCACAACATTGTTCTCATTTACACTAAATCTTTGTGCCAATTCAACATTGGTTAACTCTGAGTTTTGTATAATCTCTCTTGAATGT
>FPHE01000059.1_pt1 | contig 35686 bp, 30 predicted proteins | sample 1057201 | NCBI WGS metagenome assembly FPHE01 (sample SAMEA4473311, study PRJEB15554) | hydrothermal vent metagenome | biome: marine basaltic hydrothermal vent biome; feature: marine hydrothermal vent; material: water | place: Pacific Ocean | collected 2011-06-14/2011-07-23 | depth 1155 m
AGAATGATGCAGGGATAAAACGACAGAGTGGAACAGTGCTTAAAAATGAGCAAACAGGTGAAGTGATTTATACTCCACCACAAGAGTTTGAAGTGGTTGATAGGCTTATGAGCGATTTGGAACGATATATTAATGAGCCTAATAATATTGACCCATTGATAAATATGGCGATAATTCATTATCAGTTTGAAAGTATTCATCCATTTTATGATGGCAATGGACGAACAGGACGGATTATTAATATCTTGTATCTGATTTTAAATGATTTACTTGATATTCCTATTTTGTATCTTAGTCGGTATATTATTAAGAATAAGGCTGATTACTATCGTTTGCTTCAAGAAGTAAGAACTAAAGATAAATGGGAAGATTGGATACTCTATATGCTTGATGGGGTTGAGGTTACTTCTTTGGAGACTATAGAGCTTATTAATGGGATTAAAAATCTTATGGATGAGACTAAGAGTGAGATAAAAGAGAAGTTGCCTAAAATTTATAGTAAAGATTTGGTTGAAATTTTGCATATACACCCTTATACTAAGATAGATTTTTTAGTAGATGATTTAAATTTAACTCGAAAAACAGCCTCAAAATATCTAAAATCTTTAGAAGAGATAGATATAATGAAAGAGATAAAAATAGGGCGAAATAAATATTTTATCAATAAAAAACTATATAAGATTTTACAAAAGGGGATTTGATTACCCATATAAAAATAACATGCGTAAAAAATATAAAAATTTACCCATATCAATAAAAAGAGAAAAATGAAAAACCTATTCAAACAATACCTCCCATACCTAATGGGATACAAACGCCAATTCATCCTAGCTATTATAGGAATGTTCGCCGTAGCTATAGGGACAGCAGGTTCTGCTCACCTTATTAAACATGTACTCGATGAGGTCTTTATTAACAAGGATGAGTATATGTTGGCTCTGATGCCATTTCTACTTTTTGGGGTCTTTTTCCTAAAAGGGGCTGGGCAGTATATACAGACTTACTATATGTCATATATTGGATTAGATGTAGTCAAGAAGCTTAGAAATAATCTTGTAAAACATCTTAGTTATCAGGATATGAGCTTTTTTCAAAGTATGCATACTGGTGAGATTTTGTCTCGGATTACTAACGATATTACTCGAATTCAGACGGTTGTAACCTCTATGATTCCTAATATTATTAGAGAGACATTTACTATTATTGCTTTAACAACTTATGTTATATGGATGAGTTCTAAACTTGCCTTTTACTTTCTTATAATTATGCCTATGGCTCTCTATCCTCTTAGTCTATTGGCTAAAAAGATGAAGAGATACTCTAAGCTTTCACAAGAGAGTACAGCCTCTATGACCTCTAGGATTGGAGAGATATTTTCTAATATTGAGGTGATAAAATCTAACTCTACTCAGGAAATAGAGGCTATAAAGTTTAAAAAAGAGAATCAAAATGTATTTAAATATCTGCTCAAACAGGTCAAAGTAAACGCCCTAACCTCCCCTATTATGGAGATTTTGGGTTCTGTGGCTATCGGTGTAGTTGTTTATATTGGTGGTATGGAAGTTATTGAGGAGAGATTAACTGTTGGGGCTTTTTTTGCTTTTGCTACTGCTCTATTTATGTTATATACACCTATTAAACGAATCTCTAAACTATATAACCAAGCCCAAGATGCAGTTGTAGCCAATGAGAGGATGTTTGAACTTCTTGATATGCAACCTACTATTGTATCAGGCAAGAGAGAACTTAGTAGAGATATAGACTCTATCCAATTCAAAGATGTATCACTTCTATATGGTGATACTACTGCTCTAAATGGTATCTCTATAGATATAAAAAAGGGTGAATCTATTGCACTTGTGGGTGATAGTGGTGCAGGTAAAAGCTCATTTGTTAATCTATTGGTGCGATTTTATGACCCTAATTCTGGAGAGATTCTTATAAATGGTCAGGATAATCGTGATTTGACACTCTATTCACTACATCATAAGATAGCTTTTGTAACACAACGGATATATATTTTTAATGATACTATTGCTCATAATGTAGCTTATGGAGAAGAGGTTAATGAGAAGAGGGTTATTGAAGCACTACAAAAAGCTCATGCTTTAGAGTTTGTGGAAAAATTGGATGATGGGATAGATACCTTACTCTCTGAAAATGGAAATAACCTATCTGGTGGACAGAGACAACGAATAGCTTTGGCTCGTGCCTTATATAAAAATCCATCTGTATTGATTCTTGATGAAGCTACCTCTGCTCTTGATAACAAGAGTGAAGTTCTAATCCAAAAGGCTCTTGAAGAGCTAAAAGATAAAATGATTACTATTACTGTAGCTCATAGGTTGAGTACTATTGAGAGTGCTGATACTATTTTGGTGTTTCGAGATGGAGAGATAATTTGTCGTGATACTCATCAAAATTTACTAAAAAATTGTATAGAGTATCAGAAATTAGCTAAGGTTTTGGAGTAGTTGGCTTGATTATATCATAATCAAGCCTATCAGAGTGACTCTTTATATAATCATAGGCTTCCTCTTCTAACAAGAGACTAGACATGGTATATCTAAGTTTAATAGAGTAATGTTCAAAAACCTGATTCTTTTTTAAAAACTTATCTGCTTGGGTTTCAAAGTTGACAATCTGTTTTATATCTATATCTTCATTACTATTTTTACACTTTACTAGTATGATATTTTTAGATTTTTTTAGAACTAAGTCTAGCTCATCTCTGTGTATCATATCTTTGCTATACTCCCAAACAGTATAGCCTTGTTCCTTATAGTGTTTAGCAACAAAGGCTTTGTATTCATCACATGTTTCATCAACATCCAAAGAGTCATTAATTGCTTCGACAAGTTTACTTATCTCTTTTTCATCTTTTTTATTATCTTTCCATTGACGATAAGTTATCTTTCTTTTGTTAGATGGTCTAAATACAGCATTTCCCTGATTTAGGTTATTTGATACTACAAACCAAGAATATTGCTCTTTTCTAATCTTACGAGCTATTAAAAATCTATCTATTTTGAACTTTAGTGCCTTAAAGAGACTCAATGCTATCTACCTACCCATAATATAATTTTCGATATTATAGATAATTTTATCTTCGTCTACGATTAGAGTGATTTCTACGAGATGAGTCACGACTTCCTCTTTTCCCTTTACTAAAGCAACTATCACAGATAGAAAACCTATAAGTAAAATCCAAATGTTTTCCACATCTGTTACATTGCTTCACAAAATTACCCTGTTTCAATGAGGCTTCTATATAGTTATTGAGTCTCACTCTAGCATCTAAAGCTTTTTGAATATCTGGAAATAACTCACCAAACTTAAATGATAACCATAAATAGAGAGAAATCTCTCTAACTCTATCTTCAGCATTTAGCATCATCTCATTGGTTTGAGCGAACTTTGGTAGGTCTCTAGGGGGGATATACTCTACTGCACGACCTGCTTCAAGCTGTTTGATATATCTGTGAAATACTGACTCGATATAGGGTGAAGAGATAGAAGCAGGAGCACAAGCTAAGTGGAATCTAGTCTTTAGGTCTAATTTATACTCGGAAACAATAGATGCAATCTCTAACATGGAGTCGATATTCGCGGCCACAAAAGGACCTTCAAATTCCATATTTTCTGCAAAGAAGTTCAATATAATTGATAAATTTTCAGTCTCCAATATATCACCAATAAGCATCACATGCTCCAGACTAGCCATAACAGAAAATGGAAGCTTTAGAGATGGCAGAGGGCTATAAAATTTGGTCTGTATCGTCTCTAGTGTCTTATCATCCAATGCACCAATATATCCAACCTCTTCAAATCCATATCGTCCTGCACGACCAGAGATTTGTGCTACCTCTGTAGGGAGTAACTCTCTTCGTCTTAGTCCATCAAACTTATTATCTTTGGAAAAGAGAAGTGTTTTAATTGGAAGATTTAGACCCATAGCGATAGCATCTGTAGCGACAAGTACCTCACTCTCTCCATCCCTAAAGCGTCTAGCCTCCTCTCTTCTTACCTCTGGTGATAGATTTCCATAGACTACTGATACCTCATACTTCCCTGATAATCTCTGTCTGATTCCAAGCACATCTCGTCTCGAAAAAGCAACAACAGCAGTTCCACTCTCTATTGTCTTTATTGAGGTTGGATATTTAAGTAGCTTAAGCTCATTTTTTCTCTCAAAATGAATTACCTCTAGTGGCTCATCAAGATATTCACAAAGCTCTATTACAGCTTGTAGTGCATTAATAGAGCCTGTCAAGACAACTTTTTTGGCAGGTACACCAATAAGTGCATTTGCCCAAGCCCAACCTCTATCTCTGTCATCTATCATCTGTATCTCATCTATTACAGCCACATCAACCTCGACAGAGGCATTCATCATCTCTATGGTCGAAGAGATATGAGTAGACTCCTCATCTATAATCTCCTCTTCACCTGTTATTAATGAGACTGGTACACCTTGGGCTTTTAGATTCTCATACCCCTCAAGAGCAAGAAGTCGGAGAGGTGCAAGATAGTAGCCTGTATCAGCTCTCTGCAGATGTTGCAGAGCCTCATAAGTCTTACCACTATTAGTAGGACCTACATGGAAAATAATCTCCCTCTTAAGAAGTCTAGCAATTGGAAAAAGAGACTTAAAATCACGAATAGTTTTTGCTAGAAGCTCCTCTTTTTTCTTTTTTGCTTTTAGAGGACGGATATACTCTAGGAAATGGTAATGTATCCGTTTTCTTATCTTCTCTCTTATCTTTAGAGAGTGAGAGGAGACTATATGTGGCTCTATAAATTGCAATATATGTCTCTCTATTACAGAGTCATCAAGCTCTAACCCCTCACTCAAATCATATAGCTCATCCTCTAGTCTCTCTATGACATAGTCAAAATCAGCTTTTGTTTTGCTCTTGATATGATTCATATCTAATTTAAAAGGCAGTCTATCCTCTGCCCATATGAGGTTATAGATATATCTTCTAGTATAGGTTGCCACAACTGTATAGGGTAACTCTTTTCCATACAAAAGGTAGCTTTTATCTTTTGCAATATAGAGGTTCTCACCCTCTGTAATAACTCTATATTCAGAATCAATTTGGGCAATAATATTTTTTAAGATATTCAGAGGAATATCTATCTCACAAAGATTATCTTCTGGTGGCATATTTCGAACTAAATGGTCTACCTCATGAGGTTTTAGATAGCAGTGACCCTTGTTTATCATCATTGCTAAAAAGTTCTCTATCTCTAACTCTTTTCTATCTATCGCTTCAGCCTTAAACTCTTCTAGTTTAGTCTCTATATACTTATCATCCTCACCTACCAATATCTTGTTGTCGATATAGTCTGTAAATGTCAAGAGAGTTTTTGTAAAAGTTTTATCATCAATATTAAACTCATAGGAGTGATAAAACTCCATTTTAGAACTTGTATTGAATTTTACATCTAATACAGCTTCCCATTTTCGCATTATCTTGTTTTGTCGAATATAGTTTAGCTTATTGCCTATCTTTTCACTGGTTATCTTGGAGAGTTTGGTATCTATAAAGGCAGAGAGTATCTCCTCTTCTTCCTCTTTAGTATACTCATACTCACCCAATATAGAGATAATGTGGTCTATCTTATCCTCTACCTGTCTCTTGCTTGGGGTTTTAATCCCCAACTGCTCTAGTAGATTTACAATATTGAGTCGTAGAGTAGTATCTGCTTCAGACCATGTCTGCCTCAATGCTTTTATCATCTCTTTTTTGGTAAGCATTGGTATTTTTAGGTCAAGCAACATGGTAAGCTCTACCAAAATATTTTCATCAAGCTTTTTTATCCCCTCATCAAAAGGTTCACCATTCATTAGCTCTTTTATCTTATTGTTTATCTTTATGGATTGTTTTTTCTTTTTCTTTGCCATCTATTTCTAACTTTATATCTGATATTTGATTCTTGTTAGAGACATTATAACATTTATATTTTCATTTTATACTTGGCATGTTTCATAAGCTTTAAAAAGTAGATAAGACTTTTTGTAGGGTGGTGCTTTTAAGCCCACCGATTAAAAGAGCTTTTTGGTGGGCATAAATGCACCACCCTACAAACTCTCGAATATTTAATCAATTAAAAAAGTATAAACAATACTTTAAATAAATCCATCAATCTCTTTTATTAGTCGGTTCTCATTGCTATTTTACCCACCTATACTTCCACTTCCAGCATGATTTACATTACCATTTTGTTCACCTATAGTTCCACTTCCAGAATGGTTTGCATTGCCATTTCCTTCACCTATAGTTCCATTTTGTTCTTGATTCTCATTGCCATTTTGTTCACCTATAGTTCCATTTTGCTCTTGGTTCTCATTGCTATTTTCTTCACCTGTAGTTCCATTTTGCTCTTGATTCTCATTGCCGTTTTCTTCACCTACACTTCCATTTCCAAAATGCTCTCCTAAAAGTCCTTGTGGTCGTGTTTTGATACCTTTATCTGTTAAATCTTTCTCTGTCTCATCTAGGTGAACTTGTGCTTCCTCTTTTGTTTTGGCACTCCCTTTATACTCTTCGCTTATTTCCTCTAATCCTTGTTGAATGGCATCAAGAATATCTTTATCTAAATCTGTCGGAATTTCATCAAGATTTATATTATCAAGAACCTTTGAACTTGCATTTTTATCAATAGTTATACCATTTGTTGCATTTCCATCCATATCTAAAGTCTGTAATAGTTGTGCAACTTCTATATTGTCTTCAAGGATTGTAATATTATCATCTAAAGATGAAGCATTTATATCTCTTAAAGGCAAACCTCCAATGCTAAAGTTACAATCTTCTCCTGCTTCAAATATAAATGTACCATTTTCATCTGTAGTACCACTTTGAGAACCACATAGATAATCAACACCTTCAACAGCAGAATCAACATAATATCCTGTTCCTGTTGTTTTAAGGTTTGTTGTTCCATTTGCCGAACTCTCTCCATTATTATCTGAAGAAGAACCTCCTCCACAACCATTTAATAATAATAACGCTAATGCCGAACTAAGAATAATTTTTCTCATTTGCTTTCCTTTCATTTTGTTTTAATTTTGAATATAAAATCATTTTAACATAAAAATATTAAATAACTACTATATTATAAAATAAAATTTAAAAATTTAAAAAAAAGTTACAATTTTAAACATAATTTAAGTTTTAAAATGCTAAAACTACACTCGTTTAATAAAAAAAACCATCAATCTCTTCATTATAAATAGGCTCTCTCAAAAAGTGTTCATTTTGACTATCCACAAAAAAGAGTGTAGGAAAGCTAGTAGAGTTCTCATTTTATCTCATACTCCACCAACTCCCCATCTAAACTTTTTAAAAATGCCACCACCTCATCTATCTGTGTTGGTGTAAACTCATCCCCAATCTGATATTTACTCATAATTCGTACTGCCTCTTTTAACTCTTTGACTACTCCATTATGAAAGTATGGAGCTGTTTTTGAGATATTTCGTAGTATCGGTACACGAAACTTCAATCTATTATCACGCCCAAGAAATCCACCCTCATTTACAAAAGGAAACGGACTCTCTTTTATCCTCATATTTGGCTCAAATATCATTCCCATATAGTCTGATAGGTAGCGTCGCAGAGGAAACTGCTGAATGCTTTGACCTCCAACACTCATTCCTGTATGACACCCTTTACACCCTTTGGTCATAAAAAGCGTCATACCTCGTTTGGCTTTGGCACTAAGAGCATTATTGTCTCCCTCTAAAAATTTATCATAATCTCCATGAGTTAAGAGCGTTCTCTCATAAGCTCCAATCGCTTTTCGGATATTTTCAAAACTTATCGGTGAGTTAAAGACCTCTTGAAACTTAGTAACATAAGCAGGTACTCCCCGTAATCTTTTCACCACCTCTTTAGGTGTCATATTCATCTCAAATGGAGCTTGAATTGGACCTCCTGCTTGTTCCTCTACATCTTTGGCTCTTCCATTCCAAAATTGTGACTTTGCTAGAGCAGAGTTAAGTACTGTAGGAGAGTTGAGATGAAAAGGGTTTGCTCGACCCTGATAACCAATAGCCACTGCCATATTATCATCACCACCTTGGTTAAGTAGATGACAAGAGGCACATGCTATGTCCTTGTCTCTGGATAAGAGTTTCTCATTATAAAGCTCTTTTCCCAAAGCAATCTTTTGATGGGTCATCCGATTTTGAGGGTTATCAACTACTTTTAAAAGCTTTTTATAGGTTGTAGGAATAGGCAACATATTGGTAGAAATTGCCCTTTGTATAAGTTCATTATCACTATAAGTTTTTACCTTTTTATTGGGCAATATTATTGGAAGTAGTAAAATCAATGTTACTACAAAGAGGGTAATGGTTACAGGATGAAATAGTCGTTTCATTATTTACTCCTAAATATAATATTTATTATATTCCAAAGTTATGCTCAAAGACAATGGCTTTTTAGCACTAGAAGAATTTTGTTTTAGCAATAGAGGGATTATTATCTTCTTAATAAATCCTTGGGATAGACTCCGTAAGTCTCAAAAAACAACTTAGAGAAATGCCCTTGATGCTTGTACCCAACTCTTCGAGCTATCTCTCCAATAGTCATCTGCTCTTCTCTCAAAAGTAAGTTTGCTTCCTCTAATCTAAGTTGTTGTATATAGCTATAAATTGTACTCTTATAAACTTTTTTAAAAACCTTTTTGAGTTTAGATTCATTAGTTGCACAGAGATGTGACAAGACCTCTATCGTTGGTGGATTTTTGAAGCTACTCAAAAGTTGTCTTTTTGCTCTTGAAGCTATTGCTAATTCATCCTCTTCTATCCCCTCATCTACCATATCAAGCAGAGAGAAACGATGTGTTATAAACTCCATAACTCTATACATACAACGAATACTTCGCATATTGTTATCCTCTCTAGTATGAATAATTTTTTCGATAAGATAGAGACTCAACGCATCAAGGGGTTGTCGATTAATCTCTATTAAAACAACCTCATCTTGTATTGTCTCATATAAAAAATCTATCGGTTCATTGTTATCAAAACTTAGATAGCGTTTGAGAAAAAAATCGGCAATAAAGAGTATAAAAATCTCCCCATTGGCACTTAGTGTAAAATCTTGCTTAGAAGAGCCATATATCAACACACTATTCTCTTTGATTTTATACTTTTTATTATCAAAATGGTTTTCAATAGTTAAACTTCCATGTTTTACCACAGGTATCATTATCATTCGGTCTAAATTTTTGAGTTGGATGGTTTTGATTCTGTTTTTTAGTGAAATATCATAAAAAAAGATGCCGTTAGAGATGTCCACTTTAATTAGATACTCATTTGACTTTTTAAAGAGTTCACTACTTTGGTAGCGTTGGTTTGGGGTATTGAAAAAAAGGCTCTCCATTATAGATTATAATACTCTCTAACTCTTCGTTCAAAATCCTCATCACTAAGTTCTCTTCTCATTGGAATAAACTTACTTGCCTTGTCTCCTACTGTTGCTCTAGCTGGAAATTTTTCATCTTCTATAATTTTTAAAATCATCTGTGCAACCTCTTTGGCACTGTTTCCATTATTTATCTGCTCAACTATATTAGGAGCTAGATTTGAGACCATCTTTGCATAGGGAGAGTTTTTATCAAAAGTCTTTTTACTAATAACTAGATTTGACCTTGCAAATTGGGTATCAAAAAAACCTGGTAGAATAGAGTGAACTCGAATATTAAAATCTCGTAGCTCATAACGCAGAGAGTCGGTAATGCCTTCGACAGCGTATTTGCTAGAGTTATACATCGTAAGTAGTGGTAGTCCTATCTTGCCAAGAAACGAACTAATATTTATAATCACTCCACTCTTTTGTTTTCTCATAATAGGAATAGTAGCTTTAGAGACTCGTAACAGACCAAAAACATTGACATTAAACTGATTGAACATCTCCTCTTCATCTAGCTCTTCTACAGTAGAGACTAACCCATATCCTGCATTGTTAACCAAAATATCTATTTGACCTATTTTATCTATACATCTTTTGACACTTTTATTATCTGTAATATCTAGCTCTAGCAGATGAATATTTTTACTCTCTATATCCAAAAGTTTAGAGGGGGTTCGTGACCCTGCATATACCATAAATCCTTTTTGGGCTAAAAAGAGCGTCGTAGCTCTACCCATTCCTGAACTTGCACCTGTGATAAGAACAATTTTTTGATTTTTCATAGATAAATCATAACAGAATATAAGAGATGAATCTTTGACTTAGAATAAGCCAACTTAAATAATAGATATATAAACATAACTTTAATATAGATAAGATATTATATATTCAGAATTTATTTATACAAACAGAAGGGACAAAAATGCGTTTTATACTATTTTTTCTATTAACCATTAACCTCTTTGCAGTTGATGCAGAGTTAACCATAGAGAAAGATGTTGAGTCAAAGACAACTATTAGCATAATTGAAGATGTCAATACGGCAGGGAGTAGCAATAAACATCAGAAGATGTTCTCCTTATTGCTCAATGATATAAAGATGAGTGGACACTTTGAGGTGGATAAGACACCAAGAAAAGGCAGTTTTGAAGAGGGTGCAATGTTGCCTCCAGAGCTACATGATAGAGAGTATATTATAAAATATAGCTATTCACCATCTGGAACAAAACTTGATATTAAATTGATTCAAGTTTCTGACAATAATGTGATTTTAGCAAAAGGATATAGTGTTAATAGCATACAAAGATACCCATTTTTGTCACATAATGCTATTGTTGATATTAACAATGCTCTAGGGCATGATGATATATCTTGGATGAAACGACATATACTTTTTTCTAAATATACCTCTTCGAGAAAAAGTGAGATATGGGTAGCTGACTATACACTCCTTTTCTCTAGTGTTGTTGTAAGAGGTGGATTAAATCTTTTTCCAAAATGGGCAAATAAAAATCAAGGTGCATTCTACTATACATCATACAATAATCTAACACCTACACTCTATAGAGTAGATATGAGGTCAGGAAGTCGCAAAAAAATTGTCTCTTCTGAGGGAATGTTGGTCTGTTCAGATGTAAGTGCTGATGGTTCTAAACTACTTCTAACCATGGCTCCAAAAGGACAAACAGACATCTATGAATATAGCGTAGGAGATGGCTCTAAAAATCGACTTACAAAGTTTGGTGGAATAGATGTAAATGGAAAATATCTAGGTGATGAGAGTAGAATAGCATTTGTATCAAACCGTACGGGCAAAGCCAATATATATGCCAAATCCATAGGCTCTTCATCTGTATCAAAAATTGCACAACATGGCTCAAACAATAGCTCTTGTGATGCATTTGACAAATATATTTTATACTCTGTTAAAGAGGGTGGAGCTACCAATATCTATCTAGGTTCAGCCTATAGTTCATATGTTAGACCACTCACCTCCAATGGCTCAAACCAACTTCCACGATTTTCAAGTGATGGTAAAGTTATTTTATATATTAAACAAAATGGTGGGAAAAACAGTATAGGTTATATGAATTTGGCAACAAATGAGAATGCCCTCTATCCTATGCAGAGTGGCAAAATTCAATCGCTTGATTGGTAGATTAATTTTTGATTGGTATAATAAAGATAATAAAGATAAAAAGGAAAAAAATGAAAAATAGATTAACCATAACATTAATCTTGTCTACTCTTTTGATGGTTGGTTGTGCTCAAAAAAAAGAGGTTAGTGCTATAGATGTAAATGATAATATCCAAGAAGCAGATTATTCAACTTCCCCTATTAGTGAGAATAGTTATGGAAATGGATATGAGTATGAAAATGTAGATTTATATGATAAAAATAGTGATAACTACACCTATAACGAATCTTATGATGAAGAGAGTAGTAGTGGTGGTATTAAAAATATCTATTTTGATACTGACCAATATATTATTACACCTGATAAACTACATATAGTTAGAAATAATGCCCGAATACTAAGTTCATCAATTAATAGTGGTGCTAGAGTAAAAATAGAGGGACATTGTGATGCCACAGGAACAGATGAGTATAACTATGCACTAGGTTTGAGACGAGCTAAATCAGCAAAAGATGCGATAGTGAGTTCTGGTATTAGTCCATCTACTATTACAATGGTAAGTATGGGTGAGAGTTCACCAGAGTGTACTACAGGTTATTCAAGTGCGTGTTATGCTAAAAATAGACGCGTTGAGTTCAAAGTGATAAGATAATTTTGGGAAAATAGATGAAAAAAACAGTTTTAATAAGTACAATAGCTTTGGTCACACTGCTTCAAGCCAACGAACCATCAGTTTATGGAGCAGGAAATATAGACTCTGCCCAACCATATGGATTAACAGCAACAGAAAAAGGTGTAATAGAAAATAGAAAAACAATCCAAAATCTAAAGAATATGGTATCTGAACAGCAGAATAGAATAGATGGATTAACAACGATTATAGAGGGTCTAAACAAAGAGATTTTATCTCTAAAAGAGCAAGTAAATAACTCTTCAAAACAAGACCCAAATGAGACTTATAATATGTTACTAGAGATGGGGAAAATGGTTGACCAAATAAATAATAACTATGTAACACAAGAAGACCTAAAAGAGGTATTAGGAGGAGGTAGCCCAGTCAAACATGCTACTACTATCTCCTCAAATGAGGAAAACTCTGAAAAAAACTCTAATGACATCTCCACCACATATAGAAGAGCTGTTCAGCTTTTTGGTCAAAAAAGTTATCAATCTGCAAAACAGAATTTTGAAGAGACACTTGCAAATAACTATAAATCAGCCTCATCCAACTACTATCTAGGTGAGATAGCCTATTATACACAAGAGTATACTGATGCTATAGCCTACTACAAAAAGAGTGCTTCACTATATGACAAAGCCTCTTATATGAAGATTCTATATCTACATACAGGCATATCTCTAGCAAGAACAGGTCAAGAGAGTCCAGCAAAAGGCTTTTTTCAGTTTGTTATAGATAACTATCCTAATACCAAAGCGGCAGAAATAGCAAAAAAGAATCTCTAGTAATCTACAATAAAGCTTGATTAGATATGATGTTGGAATTTAAAAAACAGGAGCTTATATGACAATTACAGATGAAAATTGTGTTGTAGGTATTGAATACGAAGTAAAAGAGGCAGGAGCAACAGAAATTGTTGATTCAAACAGAGGTACAGGTCAACCACTAGAGTTTATTATGGGTGTAGGTCAGATTATACCTGGTCTCGAAGAGGCACTTGTTGGTATGTCAAAAGATGAGAGTGGTGACATTATGGTTCCTGCTCAAAAAGCATATGGTGTTAGAGATGACAATGCTGTACAAACTCTTCCAATCGAACAATTTGAAGGTATTGAGCTAAAAGATGGTCTAACTCTATATGGTCAAGGTGAGCAGGGACAAACTGTACAAGTAACAGTTAAAAGTTTTGATGAAAAAGAGGTAAATCTTGATTTCAACCACCCACTAGCAGGTAAAGATTTAATGTTTTCTGTAAAAGTCCTCTCTGCTAGAGAAGCTACAGCTGATGAGATAGCATCAGGTCAAGTCGGTGGACATGACCATAGTTGTGGTTGTAATAGTGGAAGTTGTAGTAGCTAACACTCCTTGATGAATATCTCTATTTAAAATAAATTTGATATAATTCTCCCAAGGTACAACAGGTAGTTGCTGGTGGCATTATGCCACGAGAGGAAAGTCCGTGCTACGCGTGAGATAGGACTCCATCTAACGGATGGCCAGAGTAATCTGAGGGCAAGTGCAACAGAGAGTAGACTACCACATTTTGTGGTCAAAGGTGAAAGGGTGAGGTAAAAGCTCACCAGTGCTTATGGTAACATAGGTAGCTAGGTAAACCCTGTCCGTAGCAAGAGGCATATGGTAAAAATCTCACAAAGTCATTTATTTGACAATGGTGTCTCGCTTGAGCGTATGGGCAACCATACGCCTAGATAAATAACTACCCAACGACAGAACACGGCTTATCGTTGTACCTTATAAATATCAATTTCACAAAACATACCAAATCTATCTTAAACTTAAATATCATGTGGCATAATTTCAACAAACAATAAATAGGGATAATATATGAAAAAAATATTAGTGGTTTTACTACTCTGTATATTAATAACACTCAATGCAAAAGATTTACCTACAGAAAAGAGTTTAATTGAAGGCACTCTTCAAAATGGATTTAAATACACTATAAAGAAGAATGCTAAACCGAAAAGTAGAGCAGAGTTTAGGCTTCTTGTAAAGGTTGGGTCGGTTGATGAAGATAATGACCAAAAAGGTATAGCACACTTTACAGAGCATATGGCATTTAATGGCTCAAAACACTTTAAGAAAAATGAACTTATCAAATACTTAGAGTCTATAGGGGTGAGGTTTGGTAATGATCTCAATGCCAATACAGGTTATGAAAATACCCTATATAAGCTTACCGTACCTTTGGAAAAAGATAATTTGAAGAAGAGCTTTTTAGTTTTTGAAGATTGGGCTAGTGGATTAAATTTTAATCCAAACGAGTTTGACAAAGAGAGGGGGGTGATACTAGAAGAGGCTAGAAGTAGAGATACTGTAGGTCTTAGACTCTATAACAAGTCTAAATATATGGTTTTAGGTGACTCCAAATTTATGGATAGACTGCCTATTGGTGATAAAGAGATAATCAAAAATATATCAGTCAATAGAGCAAAAGATTTTTATGATAAATGGTATAGACCAGAGTTTATGCATTTTGTAGCTGTTGGTGATTTTAATATAACTAAGATTGAGGGCTTGATAAAAGAACACTTCTCTACTCTGAAAAATAGTAATAGTGAAAAAAGAGTATCAAGAGAGATTCCAGATATGAACTATACACAGGTTCTATCTATAACTGACAAAGAGGTAACCTCCAACTCTCTATCTGTGCAGTATATTGATGAGATAATATATACTCGAACAGAAGATGATATGAGAAGAGGAATTATAGAGTCTATGGTTTATAACCTTTTTAATATGAAAGCAGAAGAACAACTACTCAAAGATAACCCAAAAGCTACAACTATAAGATTCACAAGTGGACAAATCAATAGTCACAAAGGTGGCTATAAGTTTTCAGTTAGTTACAGAGGAGATAATGAATTATCGGCTCTAAAAGAGCTATATGAGATGATATTTAGTTTCCAAAAATATGGTTTTTCAGAAAACAGTCTAAATCTTGTCAAAAAACATAAACTTGCCTTAAATGAAAAAGAGTATAAAAGAATCTCAGATATAAGGTCATCTTCGGTAGCCTCCTCTTTGGTTAAATGTGCATCAAATGACTATCCATTTGTCGATTATGACTACAAATACAGGTTTAAAAAAGAGCTTATATCAGATATTAAACTAGATGAGGTAAATGCTAAGTATAGGGAGATTTTAGCTATAGCCAATAGAGTTATACTATTTATAAATACTACTGGTAATAATGTATCTAAAGAGGATGCATTAAAAACAATAGATAAAGCAAAAGAGACACTAACGGATTATAGCAAAGCAGAGAAATTACCAGAAAAACTTCTGAATAAGGAGTTAAAAGAGAGAAAGATACTCTCTAAAAAGTATGATAAGAAGACAGGAGTCTATAAGTTTGTTTTAGAAAATGGCATAGAAGTCATATTTAAACAGACCGATTTTTCAAAGAACAAAGTTAAACTACAGGGCTTTAGCTTTGGTGGGGATTCACTCTATGATGTAAAAGATTTAGATTCTGCAATAAAAGCTACAGGATTTGTATCGAAATCTGGTGCAGGTGAATTCTCCTCTATAGATATAGCAAAAATATTAGCAGGTAAAGATGTCTCTGCCTCTATTGGTATATCTGAGTTAAATGAAAATGTATATGGTTCAGCGAATGTAGAGGATATAGATACCATGTTTGAGCTGATGTATCTAAAGCTGACCAAGCCCAAAATAGATAAGACTATTGCAAAAAATAGAAAAAAATATCTAAAGTATGTAGCCCAAGAGGAAGATAAAAATCCAAAAACCAAATTTAGCAAAGAGTTTTTTAGATATTTTTATAAAAATAATCCAAGAATTATCTATGATACAAATGAGACTATAAATAGATTGAACAGTGATGATATGTTAAAAATATTTAAAGATAGATTTTCTGATATGAATAACTTTCATTTTGCAATTATTGGTGATATAGAGGTTAAAAAAATTGAGAAGCTTATAGCCAAATATCTAGGAAATCTACCTACCAAAGAGAGAGAAGAGAGTTTTGTAGATAGAAAAAAAGAGTATCTTGAAGGTAATCAGAAGTTTATAAAAGATTATAATAATGAAAATATATCAAATGTGGCAATCCTATTTAAAAGCAGATTGGCATATACCAAAAAACGAGAATTGGCACTTGATGCTATGACTAGTATCTTAAAAGTAAGACTAAGAGAGCTTATTCGTGAAGAGAAGTCGGGTGTATATGGGATAGGAGTTAGTACAGAAATCTCAAGATTAGAGAAAAATAGGTCAACAGCCAAAATAAGATTCTCTTGTGACCCCAAAAGAAGAGCAGAGCTAATCTCTGCCGTATATGGAGTGATAGAGACTCTAAAAAAAGATTCAGTGACCAATAAAGAGTTAGATGTATATAAAAAGAAATTCCATAAAAGCTATGAGACAGCTATGAGAGAGAACTACTATTGGTTGTCTTATATGGTTGATAGCTATAGATATGGTACTCCAATAGAGGATATATTGAAACTACCTAAGATGGTAGACAATGTATCCAAAGATGATGTCAAAAAGATTGCTAATGAGATATTTGTAAAGGATGTATTACAAGCAGAGTTAAATCCCAAAAAAGAGGATAAAAAATGAGTCAAAGAGAGGGAATTAATAAAATTCCTTATCTTTTTTTTCTCTCCATATCTAAACACTGTTGAATGCTTTGCATTATATTATCTTCTGTAGATAGTTTTTCTCTAAGTGCAAGTTTTAAATTTCTCCATACATACCACTCTTTTGTACTACATTCTGACAAAGAAATTTTTTTAGAGGGATTCTCTTCTATATATTCCAAGGTTATTGGAAAACTAGATATCTCTTGATTATCTATATCTATTGCTTTTTTCTTTTTTTCAATAATATTTAGTACAAATGTAGCTGATTTGGAATAAGGGTCTAATTTATTTGAAACTTTAAAGAATTTAGTCTCAAACTTCTTTTCATCTTTTAAAATAGGATATACATACAGACCATCATCATCTGATAATATGTTTATATCATTTGGTTGAACTGTCCATTCAAGATTATCTCTATCTAGTTCATCTGCTCCTAGTTTTACAGTAGGAAGAAAAAATCTTTCTCTCTCTTCTATTACTCCCATACTTTTAGATAGAGAGATAGAATCTTTGTTAAATTGGGTAAATGTAGTACCATTTGATAGTTGACTAAGATTAAAATCTACAAGAGTCTTAGACATAGTTTGGAATGTACTGTCATTTGCTCTATAGTAAACCTCTAGTAAAAGTTTAGTATCCTCTTTTTGTAATATAGACTGATTATCAATAAATATAGGCACTATAATATTCATAGCACTATTTGTTGCTGGATAACTTTGGTCTAGTGCTGTATATAGATGACTATTATTAGGTAGTGCAATCTCTCTATCCCCTACAATGATTTTTGGCTCAAAGGATGTTATATTAATATCTGCTCCTGCTCTATTATCTATATTTATAGATGTCCATAGTATATTAGTATCATCCCATGACTCTAACTTTATTGGTTGAGCTTCCATGGAGACTCTCTTGATATTATCTATATCTACTCTATTCAAAAAACTATCTTGTGGTAAACCTTGAGATATAGTATTTGCAAGTTTTGATATTTTGGCTCTATAGTTATTAATAATATCTTTTGCACCACTATATAGTAGTGGTGTGTCACTATCATATATCTTGTTTTTACTTGTAGCATACCATAATTGATTATCTATAGTATCATTGTTTTCAAACCGTTCAAGAAGACATTTTTTATCTTGACTATCACAAGATAGATACAAATCAAGATAGGCAATTGCTACTCTCTTCTCTTTAGCTTTTTGAGGATTATTTATACTGCTTGTTACAAAATTGTTAGCTCCTTTACGAATATCATTACTTGCACACTCTATAATCTCTTTAGCCTCTTTAGTTTTATTTGTATCAGAAAAAGAGGCAGTTGATAGACACTCTTTTGTTGCATCTACTATTTTACTATTTTCTGTAGATATACTTTTTAGATTATCTATAATTTTTCGTTTAAAATCTTTTTGAGAACTCTCTGTATATAGTATAGTTTCTACTATTAGATTGGCTAAATTGAGATAACTATCTACATATTTTGTAACTAATTCATTTGAAACTTCTCTCTTCTCTGCTATCTCTGCTTTTAGCTTTAAGTTTTCTCTGAATGCTTTTTTGTAAAAAGAGTAGATGAGCCTAGGTTTTAGAGTGGTATGTATTATAGTTGAACTATTCTCTTCTTTCTCCAAAGTACTATTTATCTCAATATTAGTTATTTCACGATAGAGTTCAATATTATTGTTTTTAATTTCTTTTAGTCTAGTAGCCCTCTCTTTATGTTTATACGCGATAAAGGCTGGTACAATTTTACGGTATCTAAGTTCTGAAGTTCGTATAAGTTTTTCTATAAATATAGAGTTTCTTAAAGAGTCATCAAAATCTTTAATATTTAATCTTTTAGCAAAAAGTGATGAGTTATCATCTTTTACTACATCTTTTTTGAGTAATTTATTTTTATGAATTAAACTAGCTATTTGAATACCATTCTCTGTAAAATTATCACTATCAATTGTTTGTAAAAATTGTGCTACCTGTAGAGGGTATGGAAAGTCATCTGTAGTAATTAACTCTTTTGCTTCTACTTCTCCAAGTGAAACTTCTGCAACAAAAAATTCTACTAAATCACCCTCATAGTATTTATATTCACCTATTGAATTAGTCGTTCCATCAACGCCTGATGATGTTTTGTAGTTTATACCTGAAACACTACTATCTAATAAAACACCTGTTTTAAGTATAGGCTCCAAAGAATCTTCTTCAAGAATCTCTTCTGTAGGTGCTACTGTAGTCAATTGAGATTTTGAAAATTTTCCACCACTACTATCACTACCACAACCAATAAATATTAGTGTAAAAAATAGAATTCCATAAATATTTTTTTTAAACATTGTTATACCTTTTTTTAATACTTGAATCCAAAACCAAACTCTATGGCATTAAGATTATTAAAGTAACTCATATAGCTTAGTTGAAGAGAGACACCCATAGGTATCCAATATTCAAAACCAACACCATAAGAGAAACTGTTTTCCTCTTTATTAGAGTTATTGTAGTTTGTGGCTGATGTACCTATTTTTGCACTATCCCAACCAAGATATAGATTGCCATATAGTATATCTATAATTGGAGCAGTAGCCTTTAGATGTACTGCATATAAATAATCTATATCTACACTAGGATTTTCTAAAGTAGTTTCATCTTTAAACTCTACAGAGTTCCTCTCTTTACCTTTAGCAAATAGTATACTATTCTCAACTCCTATGTCAATATATGAAAACTTTTCAAACATATAACCTAAAGTTAATTTATATCCATTGATTTTGAAATCTTTCTCTGTTCCATTATCAGAATAGTTTAATAAAGTATATTTAAGGTCAGTATATATCTCTGCAAATGATAAGTTTGAAAGAAATATAGATATAAATAAGATTTTTTTTATCATGATTTTTCCTCTGTTATATATAATTAAAATATTTTATAGAATAATATCTAGTATTATATAAATATTTATTTAAAATTATTGTTTTATATTTAATTACATTTAAACTTAGAGAGACCTTTTTTGAGACCAATATCAAGAAAAGTCCCAAAATTAGCTATATTTAGGTTGGTGGTTTCAAATTTTAAAAAATCTCTAAACTATCCTCTACAGACATTGCTAAATAGTGCAATGAGTTAAAAAACTGCTCTTCATCAAGTGGTTTTAGTAAAAATGTATCTATACCAATTTCACGAGCTCTCTCTTTGCTTCTACTATCATTTCGTGCAGTAAAGAGAGAGATTATCTGATTTGGATTGATTCTTTTTATCTTTTCGCACATCTCAAGACCACACATATTCGGCATGGTTATATCGCTAATAACTATATCAGGTCTATTCTTTCTATAGACTTTTAGCCCCTCCTTACCATCACTTGCCAAAAAAACCTCTTGACAGTACGATTTAAGTAAGGAACCAATCATATATTGTGTATTACGGTCATCATCTACAAATAATATTGTAATTTCATCTAATAACATAAGTTTTGTCCCCTTTTAGTTAATTTGTTCATAATAACATAATTTTGTTTAACTATAATAGTACAAAAGATTAAATTACAACAGAAGGAGTTAGAAATATGCCATTTTCTAATAAAGTTATAAGAAAAGAGATAACTCAATTTAAAGAGATAGCAGATATGTTCAACGCTTTAGAGTTTGGTTGTAGCAAATATAAAGATATACTAGAGCGAAAAAATGACTATCTTGAGGCTATACTCTATGGAACTGTTAATATTATTTTACTAAAAGATTCTAATAAAAATATTTTATATCTAAACAGACAGTTTTATAACTATTTCCCTCAATATAAGAATATTACAAGCTTCAAAAAGAGACACAGCTCTATATCTGAACTTTTTGATAGTGATGATAAGAGGTATATAGATGCAGAGTACTACCATAAAAATTTCGACTATATAGTCACAGATGAGATTGAACATAAGGTCAAAATTACACAAAATGAAAAAACTAGCTTTTTTAAATTAACCGTTAGCAAATCTGAACTTAACAAAAAATATTTTGTTCTTATCTTGGCAGATATTACCAAACTAGAACTAGAGAGGAAAAAAAATATCCTACATGAGAGAATGCTTCAACAACAAGCCAAAATGGCATCAATGGGAGAGATGATAGCCAATATAGCCCATCAATGGAGACAACCACTCAATGCTCTTAGTGTCATCAATGTATTGATGCATAGAAAATATGATATAGATGAATTATCTAAAAATGATATGGATTCGTTTAAAGAGAAAACAAATAGTATTATAAAAAAGATGAATAGTACAATAGATGATTTTATGAACTTCTTCTCTCCAGAACGCAAGTCAAAACAGCGATTCTCTATCGCAGATGCAATAAATAGTACCATATCATTTATGGGAAATCCCTATCTAAAAAACTATATTAAGCTGATAAATCGTAATCAACCAGATATAGAGGTAATAGGATATAGAGGAGAACTAGAGCAAGTGATACTCAATATAATAAAAAACTCCAGAGATGCTATCAAAGAACAACGGGGGAGGCAACTTATGGTTACTATAGATGTAATAGAGATAGATGATATGGTAAGGATAGAGATAGCAGATAATGCAGGGGGAGTTGATGAGAAGATTATAGATAGAGTTTGTGAACCATATTTTACCACCAAATTTGAGAGTGAGGGGACTGGTATTGGGCTATATATGTCAAAGATGATTATAGAGAAGTCTATGGGTGGGAGTTTTAGACTTCAAAATAGAGATGAGGGAGTAGTCGCTATTATTGAGATTAAGCGAGATATAGGCATGGATTAAAATGGTCGATAGACTCGAACATTCTCTCTGCTCTCAGAGTCTCTTAGATACTGTGCATGTAACTGACTCATCACCCCTCTCTCACAATAGAGCAGATACTCTCTATCTTGTGGAAGCTTTTTAAACTCTGTTTTGAGTTGATAAAAGGGGATATTAAGTGTTTCACAAGAGGTCTCTATAGCCTCCTCTTCTCCACGAATATCAATAACTACAAAATCATCATCTAAACTAGATATAACCTCTATGGGTGCATTATTGGTTACATTATCTATAACCTCATCGACAAATATCGTTTTTGCATCCTCTACAGCTTTATCAAGTATAGAGTAATCAAACCACTTTGCTACTTTCTCCATTCGTTTAAAAGAGCCATGAGTAATAGGATTTTTGGAGATAACTCCACAATACTCTGGCATATTTTCAGCAAATCTTCTAGTTCCAATATCATTGGCTATTTTGATAATATCAGGTTTATTCATGGTGGAGAGTGGACGGAGTATAAGTTTGTTGCTTACTTGGTCTATCAGTGCTAGATTACGCAAAGTTTGGCTAGAGACCTGTGCTACGGACTCACCTGTAAGTAGAGCATCTATCCCCATCTCATCTGCTATCTTCTCAGAAGCAAGAAGCATAAGGCGTTTTAGTGTCACACCCATATAGCTTTCAGGTGTAGAGCGAAAAATCTCACTTAGCACATCATCAAAAGGGATAGAGATAAACTTAACACGATGGGAAGCTCCAAATTTTGACCACAAAAAATAAGCAACCTGTTTCACCCCAATCTCATGAGCAACTCCTCCAAGATTAAAAAAGATAAAATGTGTCTTTATCCCTCGTTTCATTGTTAAATAACTAGCCACTGTAGAGTCAAATCCACCTGACATAAGTGAAAGTATATCACCCTGTGTGCCAATAGGATAACCACCTAACCCCTCATATCTTTTGGTGATAATATTGAGCTGATTATTTATAAGCTCTACTCGTACCATTATCTCTGGATGGTATAAATCAACACCTTTTGCTTTGGATTTTGCTAAGATATAGCCACCTACAGTTCTCTCTATCTCTGTAGAGTTAAAAGGGTGTGTTCCTGTCCGTTTAGCTCGAACTACAAAGGTTTTCCCCTCTAGCTTATCAACTACTATCTCGCATACCTTTACCTTGATAGCATCAAGTGTTGTTATATTATCAAACTGTAGTGCCTCTAAAACCTGCTCTACTCCTGATGTGTTTAGTAGCCTATCTCTTACTCTATCTACTACAGCTATAGGAGTAACCACCTCTAATTTATCTGAAAATTTTTTAATCTTTATATCACTATTAATCTCTTCTAAAAGTTTTAGTAAATTGTTATATAGCTGACCTACCATCTGTTTTTTTGCAGTTGAGCCTTTGACCATAATTTCAGGAAATAGTTTTAGTATAAATTTTTGAGTAGAGTTTTGCACAGAGTAGAGCCTTGTTATTTTTTGAGGTGGGATTATAACATATTTTTTAGACAAGGGAGTCCCTTGTCTAAATAAATCAATATTACCACTCCTCTTCACCCTTTAGATACGCATCTATAGAGTTAGCAGAGTCTCTACCCATACCCATAGCAAGGATAACAGTTGCTTGACCAAGTGTTATATCTCCACCTGCCCATACACCTTTTTTGGTAGTTTTCCCTGTTTTTGTATCAGCTTCAATATTGCCCCACTTATTGAGTTCTAAGTTATCAGTTACTCTAGTAAGTAGTGGATTAGCAGATGTTCCAATAGCGATAATTGCTAAATCACAATCAAAAGAGTCAAACTCTCCTGTTGGGATAGGTCGCTGTCGTCCACCCTCATCAGGCTCTCCTAGCACCATCTTTTCACACTTAATACTGATAAGTTTACCTTTTTCATCACCAATAAACTCTAGTGGAGATGTCAAGAACTTAAACTGTACCCCCTCCTCTTCTGCGTGGTGAATTTCGATATGTCTTGATGGTGCCTGTTCTTTAGTTCTTCTATATACAATTGTTACTGTTTCAGCTCCTAGTCTAACAGCTGTTCTCGCTGCATCCATCGCAACATTTCCTGCTCCCAAGATAGCTACATTTTTCCCAGGAATTATAGGTGTATCATATTTAGGGAAGTCAAAAGCTTTCATTAGGTTAGCTCTTGTTAGATACTCATTGGCAGAAAATACACCATTTAGGTCTTCACCTGGGATATTTAGAAAGTTTGGTAGACCTGCGCCGACACCGATAAATACAGCATCATATCCATAATCTTCCATTAACTCATCAACATCAACAGTTCGCCCCACAACAGTGTTGCAGACAATCTTGACACCCAACGCTTTGAGTTGCTCTATCTCATAATCGACAATATCTTTTGCTAGTCTGAACTCTGGAATACCATATAGTAGTACACCACCTGCTCTATGAAATGCCTCATATATTGTTACCTCATAACCCTTTACAGCTAGGTCACCTGCTACAGTAATTCCAGCAGGGCCAGAGCCAACAACAGCAACTTTTTTACCAGTTGGTGGAGCTATTTCTACTTTATTTTTATATCCTGTCTTTCTAGCCCAGTCAGCGATATACATCTCTAGGTTACCAATACCAACGGCTGGTTTACCTTTTTTGTCATTTTTGACAACACAGACCTCTTCACATTGAATTTCTTGGGGACAGACACGACCACAGACAGCAGGTAGAGCTGTTGACTCCCAAACTCTATCCATTGCTCCCTCTCTATCATCATTGACTATCATATTCAAAAATCCAGGAATGTCTATGCCAACAGGACACCCCTTGACACAAGCAGGGTCTTTACACTGAATACATCGTGCTGCTTCATACTGTGCATCCAATAGAGTATACCCTAATGTTACCTCTGAAAAATCTTTGTTTCTAACATCAGCAGGTTGCTCTGGCATCTGCTGTTTTGGGATTTGTCTTCTCTCTTTTTTTGTCATCTCTTTTGCAGGTATATCAAAACTCATACTACACTTCCTCCTTTTCAAACATACAATTTTTTGAGTGTTCTTCTTCTACTTTATAAGCTCCAAGTCGTCGCATCAAACCATCAAAATCTACTTGGTGACCATCAAACTCTGGTCCATCAACACAGGCAAACTTGGTCTTGCCACCAATAGTAACACGACATCCACCACACATACCTGTACCATCTATCATAATAGGATTAAGGCTTACTAATACAGGAACATCATATTTTTTGGCTCCTAAAGAGACAAATTTCATCATAGGCACAGGTCCAATAGCTACTACTAGGTCAACTTTTTGGCTCTTTAGAATCTCTTCAAGCTCTACTGTCACTAAACCGTGTCGCCCTTTTGAACCATCATCAGTACAGATACGAACATCATGAGAGACCTTTGCCATCTGCTTTTCCATAATAAGGAGTTCTTCTGTCTGAGCCCCTATAATAGATATAACCTTATTTCCTGCCTCATACATTCCTCTAGTAATCGGATGAAGAACAGCCGTACCCGTTCCACCTCCAACACAGACTACAGTTCCTACTTTTTCAATATGTGTTGGCTCTCCAAGAGGTCCTACAATATCTTTAAAGGCTTCACCCTCTTGTAAAGTTGCAAAGAGTTCCGTACTCTTACCAACTTTCATATAAATAATGGTGATAGTTCCCTTCTCTTTGTCAACCTCTGCCATTGTGAGTGGAATTCTCTCTCCTGTCTCATTGGCAATAATCATAACAAACTGACCTGGTTTGGCCTTTTTGGCAATCTGTGGTGCTTCTATCTCATTCAAGATAATTTTACCCGTTGCCATCTCTTCTCTTCTTACAATTTTGTACATTAAAATGTCTCCTAATTTTTTATTCAAGCAAGAGTAGATTATATTTGAATATTTATTAAAGGAAATTGTAAATATTAAAAAAAATAGAAAAAAATAGTTTGTGTTTAGGTTTAGGAGTAGTAAGAGTTATTTTTTACCTCTTTTTTTTAACTAATCCCTGAATCTTAGCCTGTAATTTTAGCCACAATCTATGTTCTATAGCAGGAAAACCTGCATAGGTCTTGCCACCTTTAAGCGATTTGGTCACTCCTGATTTACCTGCAATTGTAGAAAAATCACCAATATGCAGATGTCCAGCCGTTCCACTCTGTCCACCCAAAACAACATTTCGACCCATAGTAGTAGAACCTGCTATCCCTACATGCCCTGCCATTAGAGAGTGTTCACCGATATCACAATTGTGTCCTATTTGAATAAGATTATCAAGCTTACAACCCTTTCTTATGTATGTCGTCCCAAAAACAGCTCTGTCAATAGTTGTATTTGCTCCAATCTCAACACTATCCTCTATTACAATATTACCATTTTGATAAATCTTAATATGCTCACCAGTTTTTGTATGAGCAAAACCATAACCATCAGAGCCAATAACTGCCCCTGCATGAATAATAGAGTTTGACCCTATAATAGTATGATGATAGAGTGTCACACTAGGATAGATAAGTGTATTTGAGCCAATAGTCACACTATCTCCAATATAAGCACCTGCCATAATCGTTACGCTATCACCCAATTTCACATTTTTTCCAAAACGAACTCTCTTATCTATATCACACCCTTTACCCATATCGGGATGACCACCTTTTGTCTCTATCTTATAAGCAAAAAACTTTGAAGCAAGAGCCAATTTTAGATATGGTTCATCTGTAATCAGAGCTATTGTTGTCTTTGGTAATAAATTGGCATACTGTTCCTCTATTAAAACAGCACCTGCTTTGGTAGTAGAGAGTTGATTTTTGTATTTTTTATCATTAAAAAAAGAGATTTGTGAAGAGGTTGCTTCACTCAAAGTATGGAGTCCATCTATCTCTATATTATGACCATTAAAGGCTACATCTATCTCTTTACATATATCACTTAATTTATAATTCTTCACTTCTAATTTTTCACTTTCCACTTAAAGGTGGGCATAAAAACCCCACCCTAATTTAAACTCTTAACGCTTAACTCTAAACACTTAACGCTCTATAGCAACAACCCCACCACGAATAATCTCAATAGGATTATAACAACTTGTTGCCTCTATAAAATGTTTAATCCGAATAGGTTCATCAGCTGCCATACCAATAATCATATCACTTCCTACATTGACAATCTCACCATTATAAGCACCACACAAAGCCTGAATATCTGATAGACTCTCTGTTATTGGAAATTTTGCAAGTACCATCTCTTTTTCAACCATCTCTTCATGCTCTACAACCTTATGGATAGGAATTAGCTTATGAAGTTGTTTGGTTATCTGCTCTAGTACTCGCCCACTACCTTTGGTAACAATTGTAATCCTAGAACGATTTGTATTTGGCACAGGAGCTACGGTTAGAGTCTCTATATTGTAGCCTCGCCCTGCAAAGAGACCAGAGACACGAGAGAGTACTGAACTCTCATTCTCTACTAATACCGATATTACTCTTCTTGTTTTATCAGACATTACTTCTCCTCCTGTTGGTCATCTAACATCATATTGTACAACGCCCCACCTGATGGAACCATTGGCAATACATTTTCAAACCTATTGACTGCAACATTTATAAATGCAACCCTATCTTTTTCGATTGCATCTTTTAGTGCATTGTCAAACTCCTCTTTGGTGGTTACATCATATCCAATTCCACCACACGCCTCTGCTAATGCTTTGAAGTTTGGCTGGTAGCTCAAATCAGTCTCTGCATATCTAGCTTCATAGAAAAAGGTCTGCCACTGTCGAACCATACCCAAGAAATTATTGTTTAAGATAATATTTATAACAGGTATATTGTACTCAGAGGCTGTTACTAACTCCTGAACATTCATCAGAATCGAACCATCACCTGTGATATTTATAACTCTCTTTTCTGGACAACCTCGTTTAGCACCAAGAGCCGCAGGAAAACCAAAGCCCATAGTCCCTAGTCCACCTGAGTTTATCCACTGTCTTGGTCTATCAAACGGATAGTGCTGTGCTGCCCACATCTGATGCTGACCCACATCTGATGTAATAATAGCCTCTTCACCCAAAAGCTCACCAACTCTCTCTATCGCCCATTGTGGCTTGATAACCGTATCAGAATCTTTGTAGCTTTGAGGATATAGAGTATTGTATCTCTCTAGTACATCTCTCCAATCACTATATCTATCACTTTTTATCTTGCCATCTAAACCTGCTATCATCTTCTCTAGTACACCATATACATCACCAACAATAGGAAAATCAACCTCAACTAGTTTTCCAATATTAGCAGCATCTATATCTATATGAATTACATCTGCATACTTGGCAAATTCACTTAGTTTACCAGTAACTCTATCATCAAATCTAGCACCCAAAGAGATAACTAAGTCAGTCTCACTCATAGCCATATTTGATGAGTAGTTACCGTGCATCCCAAGCATACCTTGAAGTAGAGGATTGGAGTGACCCATAACCCCTCTAGCCATCAAAGTCTCAACAGCAGGAATCCCACCCATCTTAGCCAATTTACGAACCAAATCACTAGCATTTGAGAGGACAACACCACCACCAATATATAATAGTGGTTTTTTAGATTTTAAGATAGCATCAATAGCTTTATCTATCTGTCTCTTGTTACCTTTGGTATTTGGTTTATAGCTTGGTATATTAACTGATTTAGGATAGACAAAATCACCAATCTCAGCTGTAATATCTTTTGGAATATCAACCAATACAGGGCCTGGTCTACCTGTTTTTGCTATATGAAACGCCTCTTTCATAATTCGTGGCAAATCAGATAATTTTCTAACCAAGTAGTTATGTTTGGTACAAGGTCTGGAGATTCCAACAGCATCAATCTCTTGAAAACCATCCGTCCCAATCAGAGAGAGTGGAACTTGACCAGAGATAACAACCATAGGAATAGAGTCCATATAAGCAGTTGCTAACCCTGTCACAGCATTGGTAAATCCAGGTCCACTTGTTACCATAGCTACACCCACTTCACCAGTCGCTCTAGCGTAACCATCAGCAGCATGAACAGATGCCTGTTCATGTCTATTCAAGATATGTTCAAAAGCATTTTGCTTATATATCTCATCATACACATTCATGATGGCACCACCAGGGTAACCAAATACGGTCTTTACTCCCTCGGCTATCAGTGCCTCACAAACCATCCTTGCACCGTTCATCTTCATGAATATTGCTCCAATCGTTTTTTTTTGGGCGATTTTAGCTAAAATATAATAAGAGTGTGATGAAATATTAACACTCTAAGAGAGCTACACCCTCACGAACCCCATCATCTATAACTATAGAGCTATCAAATCCACCGATATTAAAAATCTCCTCATATATCAAAATCCCTGATGCAATAAGGTCTTCACGACCCACACCTACCATCTTGCTCCTCTGCTCTACACTCATAGACAATAGAGCCTTTAACTGCTCTAACAAATCGGCTTTAGTTAAAATTGTACCATGAATCTTTTGAGCATTATAGGTTCTATAGGTCATTCCAAGCTTTATAGAGGCTATAGTGGTTGGTGTTCCTGCCATAGCGATAAACTTCTCTACTTTTCCATATTTAGAGTATACTTCATTACAAAAGAGTCTCATCTCATTCATTAGTGCAGGTATAGCATTGGCTATCTCTCCTATACCTTTGAAGCTTTGAGTTAGTGTCACAATTCCTATCTTGAAACTTTTTGATATCATCTCATCTCCATAGCTAAATATCAACTCGGTAGAGCCTCCACCAATATCTGCTATCATAAAACTTTTTGGACTCTCTCCCAAAAGTTCTAAACGATTTTTTGTAGCAATTAGTGCATATCTCGCCTCATCATCTCCATCTATAATCTCAAACTCTACACCTGTATTTCTTGCAATACCGTCAAGTATCTCTTGACCATTAATAGCTTGGCGAATAGCTTCTGTTGTTACTGCTTTGACCTTTGCATCTGAAAAATTCATCTGCTCTTTTGCCTCATTGATAGCTACAATTATACGGTCAAGTGCAGGATAAGATATTCGTCCTGTAATCGCTAGACCATCAGCCGTTTTTACCATCTTATGAAAAGTATTAATTGGTTGTTTTGTATTACAATCCATCTTTAGAAATCTAATGCTGTTTGAGCCTAAATCTATTGCTATTATATTTTTACTCATTTTTTTCCTTGTGCGTGTTTTTGTCGGGTTGAGGGCAACCCGACCTACCGTGCTTCTTTGAATTCAAATTTGTTTTTGGTTAAAATTGCTCTGATTTCATCTTGATGTTCAACCCCTTTTGTCTCTAAATCAACTGAAACAACAGCATCTCCAAACTCTAAATCTATAGAGGTTCTATCATATCCAATCTGCACAATATTGGCTCCAACTGTGGTAAGCAGTTCAGTAAATTGCATTAATGCCCCTGGTTTATCCACCAATATTACAGATAGTTTCATCTTCCTAGAACTCTTTACAAGCCCTTTTTCTATAATTAGAGAGAGCATAGTCACATCAATATTACCACCACTTAAGACTACTCCTATCTTTGAACCTTTTGGTAGACCTAGCTTACCATGTATCAATGCTGCGACACCAACAGCCCCTGCTCCCTCAACTAAAAGTTTCTGTTTTTCCAATAGAAACAGCACAGCAGAAGCAATCTCATCTTCACAAACTAGCTCTATTCTATCAACTGTATCTAATATATGCTCTAGTGTAATAGGTGAAGCGTCTCGCACAGCAATCCCATCAGCAATTGTTCGCACACTCTTGGTTGACTCTGCTTTACCGTGGTCAAAAGAGTTTTTCATCGCACTAGCCCCTGAAGAGGCGATACCGATAAGTTTAACATTTGGGTTTATCACCTTAGTTGCAACTCCCATACCAGAAATCAATCCACCTCCACCCACAGGCACAACAATAGCATCAAGATTTCTCTGCTCTTCAAGCATCTCTATTGCTACAGTCCCCTGCCCTGCCATCACCTCATCATCGGTAAATGGATGCACAAAATCTTTGCTATGTTCTTTGGCAAACTCTATAGCATAACCATACGCCTCATCATAATTAGCTCCATGCAAAATCACCTCTGCACCCAAATCTTTGACCCCTTGTACTTTGGTAAGAGGTGTCGACTCTGGCATAACAATAGTAGCATCTATCTTAAAATATTTAGAACTAAAAGCAACCCCTTGGGCGTGATTACCTGCACTAGCAGCTACTACTCCCCCATCTCTGCCATTCTCTATAAGAGTTGCAATTTTGTTAAATGCCCCTCGAAGTTTAAATGCCCCTGTTCTCTGAAGGTTCTCTTTTTTTAAGTAGACCTTATATCCACTTATCTCACTTAGTAACGGAGCATAAGAAAATGGTGTACGATGTGCTACACCCTTTAGCCTATGACTCGCTTTTTCTATAGATTTTAAATCCAACATTAATTAATCCTGATATTATATTGACAGAATTATAATCAAAAAGGATAAAATTATGGAATGTGAACTCCCAAGAATCAACAGTAACCAAGATGAGATGAAAAAATATTTTGAAGAGTGTAGGACTATCGCTGTGATTGGATGCTCTCCAAAACCTGAAAAAGCTAGTAATCGTGTGGCTAAATATCTAGTAGAAGTTGGATATGATATGATACCTGTCTACCCAAAAGGTGATGAGATTTTAGGTCAAAAAGTTTATAAATCACTTTTGGATATAGATAAACCTGTTGATATGGTAGTTGTCTTTAGAAAACCTGCCGTAGTCTCGGCTATTGCTGATGCATGTATCAAACGAGGTGATGTCAAGGTGCTTTGGACACAACTAGAGATTATTAATAATGAAGCAGCACAAAAAGCAAAAGATAATGGAATAGCCGTAGTGCAAAACTACTGTGCTATGGTGGAGCATAAAGCGATATTTAGTTAAAATCACACAATTTTTTAACTAAGGAACAGACCATATGGGATTAAGTATCGGACTAGTAGGACTACCAAATGTGGGAAAATCAACCACATTCAACGCCCTAACAAAAGCACAAAATGCAGAGAGTGCAAACTACCCTTTCTGTACGATAGAACCAAACAAAGCAGTAGTACCTGTACCTGATAAGCGATTAGAGGAGTTGTCTAAAATCGTTAATCCTGAGAGGATTCAATACTCTACACTTGATTTTGTAGATATTGCAGGTCTTGTCAAAGGGGCTAGTAAAGGTGAGGGGCTAGGAAATAAGTTTCTCTCCAATATTCGTGAGACAGAGGTTATTCTACATATTGTTAGATGTTTTGAAGATGAAAATGTAGTACATGTGGAGGGTTCAATCGACCCAATTCGTGATGTTGAGATTATTGAGCAGGAGCTTCTTTTTGCCGATTTAGATGCAATTATCAAACGGGTTGATTTACTAAAGAAAAAAGCCAGAGGCAACGATAAAGAGGCAAAAGCACAACTTGCTACTGCTCAAGCACTCCTTGAACATGTAGAAAATAATAATCCTGTCTCTACTTTTTCTGATATTGGAGAGGATGCTTTTTTGGCTATCAATAAGGATTTGCGTCTATTAACATCCAAAGAGATTATCTATGGAGCAAATGTTGATGAAGATAGCTTAGATGAAGATAATGAGTTTGTTAAAAATCTAAGAGCTTATGCAAATGAGAGAAACTATGAAGTGATTAAACTCTGTGCAAAGATAGAAGAGGAGATGGTCGAGTTTGATGAAGAGGAGAGAGCAGAGATGTTATCTGACCTTGGAGTAAGTGAGAGTGGACTTGACCAAATTATACATAAAGGGTTTGATAAGTTAGGTCTCATGAGCTACTTCACAGCAGGGGTCAAAGAGGTTAGAGCATGGACTATTAGACAAAATACAAAAGCTCCAAAAGCAGCATCAGTAATCCACAATGACTTTGAGAAAGGTTTTATCCGTGCAGAGGTTATCTCTTATGATGATTTTATAGAGTATAATGGTGAGCATGGTGCAAAAGATGCAGGAAAGAACCGTCTTGAAGGCAAAGAGTATATCGTACAAGATGGCGATGTAATGCATTTTAGATTTAATGTTTAAATAAAATAACAATTTTACCTTTTTTTTGTCAGTTTTAATTAATATTATTATATAATTTAAATTATTTACAAAGAAAAGGAATATTAATGAAAAAGATACTTTCTATTATAGCAATCGGATTTAGCTTAAGTATGAGCATTCAAGCAAAAGAGATAAAAATCAATAAACAGTATCAACACAGTATTGTAATTAATCTTGCAGGTAAACAGAGAATGTTAACACAAAAAATGAGTAAAGAGGCTCTGTTAATTGCAAAAGGTATTGATGTAGAGAGCAATACAAAAAGTTTAAAAAAGACTATTACACTTTTTGATAAAACACTTATAGGTCTTAGAGATGGTGACAAGAGTCTTAAACTTCCTAAAACCAATAACAGAGAGATTGTAAAACAGATAGATAAAGTTATTGCACTATGGAAGAATTTCAAGATACATATAAGTAAAGTGGTCAATGGAAAAATAGAAAAAGCAACACTAGTAGCCATAGACAAAGAGAACATCCCTCTTCTCCAAAATATGAATATGGTTGTAGAGATGTATGAAAACGATAGTGATTCTCATCTTGACCCTCAGATGGCAAAAACTATTAACTTAGCAGGTCGTCAAAGGATGTTAACTCAAAAAATGACCAAAGAGCTTCTACTTATAGCAAACAAGTTAAAATCAAATGCCAATATAGAGAGTCTAAAGAGTACAGGAGAACTATTTAAAGATACTCTAACTGACCTTATGACCAATAATAAAGAGGCGATGAAAGACCCCGATATTGCTAAAAGACTTGTAACAGTTCAAACTCTATGGAGTGAGTATCAAAATGTTATTGCTAACACAGGTGTATCAAAAAGAGAACAACAAGAGTCAAAAGAGAAACAAGATGAGATTAGCCAAAAAATGACAAAAGAGCTACTAACTATTGCCAATAGAGTTGATGCACAAGAGTATACAAAAAATCTCAAAAAAACTGGTGAGCTATTTGATAAGACACTAACAGGTCTAATAAAAGGTGATGCAGATTTAGGACTTATGGGTACAAAAGATGAAGCTATTACCAAACAACTTATAAAGGTTCAAAATCTCTGGTTTGGCTACAAAGATATTATCTCAAATGCAGATGTTTCAGATAAAGGTCTAAAGAAAGCAATTGCTATCAATATTCCACTTCTAAAAAATATGAACAAAGCTGTTGAGATGTATGAGGAGAGTGTAAAATAAAACATCCTATTATGAATTTTAGCTATAATATTTAAAAACATAGATTCAAAAGAATAAGAGATAAATTAACTTAAATAATAGCAAGTCAGAAAAAAACTGATGAAAATTTAACTGAAAATAGATATCAATTACTAAATGTTACTGTAAATGATAATACAGGAATAGAACAAGTACCATATTATGAATCGGCACTTTTTAATATTTGAAATTTTACTGTTTCTAAAGTGCTTTTAGCTGTGAGTGGAAAAAGTGGTAATTCATGATACGGTACTTAGATTTTGTTATGTTTTTTGATTTATATAAATACATTCTTAGGATAAAATGCTTTTATTGTTATGATTACCAAAAACAGATATATAGATATTGTTAAAGAGAATTTCAGATTAAATATTAAAGCAAACAGCCAATATATAACTGTTGAAAATAAAAACCAACCTAAAATTAATGATACTAATAATAATCCAGCTATAATAATTGTGCCTATTGCATTGCTACTACTCATTTTCATCCTTTTTTAATTCATTTAAAATTGCTTGAATTTGTCTTCTATGTATAAAAGTATGCATAAACATAAAAATATTCCAATCAAAATTATTAAAACTTACAAACCAAGGATGAGCTTTTGTCATTTTTGATTGTTTTTTTGGTAGATTATTAATAAATATATCATACTTGTCATAAAAATCTAAAAAATCATCAAGTTGATTTTCTTTATTCTCTTTAGGTTTGACATTTTCTATTTTTATATCAAAGTTGACCTCTTTTTCTTGAGACAAAGTTTCAATAACTTTTTTTACTAATGTTCCTGCTATTACTAAATGCTCTAGTACTTCATTTATTGAAAATTGTCTACTATTATCCTCTATTGCAAAAGTTCTAGCTATTGACATTTTTTGTTGTAGTTGTTTTGTTGAAATATCAGTAATAAGTTTTTTGATTATATTTACTTCTCTTTTAATTAATAATCTTGCTATTGACCAATTCATAACAACTCGAGCAATTGGTACTAAAAATAATCTTATAAATAATCGTTCACCCTCAGGTAAACCTGCTCCAGGCTTTGCAAATTTCATTTAATAATTCCTTATATATATTTTTACAATTATACAATGAAAAATATATTAAGTCATTCACATATGTTAATTCTTATACTTTTTTTTCAATCTACTTAAATGTTGTGGGGTAATCCCCAAAAATGTAGCAATATGATATTGTGGTACTTTTTCAAGTAGGTAGGGAGTTGTATCCATAAAATTTTCAAATCTTTCTTTTGCAGTTTTTGTTTGTCTATCTATAATAGAATTATGTAAATAGGTATATGCCTCTTGATTTATTAATCGTCCAAATCTATCTCCTATTGTTGTGTTATTGTATAAATATTCTAAATCTTTGTAAGTTAATACAACCACTTCACAATCTTCAAGTGCATCAATAGCAAATTTAGATGGAGTTTGATTTACAAAACTTTCATAGTCTCCTATAAAAAGATTGGTAATATAAGCATTTTTATCATTGAAATGTATTCCCCAAGTATAATCTTTACCATTTTCATCTAAAATATAAGTACGAGCTAATCCACTATTGACAAACATAATTTTTGATGAAATATCGCCAATATTATGTATATTTTCATTTTTATTTAAATATTCTATTTTTAACTTAGATTTTATAATGTCCCAATCTGTAGTATTTAATGGAATACACTTTTGCATAAAATCTTTAAATTTTGAAAACATACTTACTCCATTTTAAGTTTAAGGTAATTTTTACTATAAATATAACTATTTATTC
>FPHE01000127.1_pt1 | contig 33444 bp, 35 predicted proteins | sample 1057201 | NCBI WGS metagenome assembly FPHE01 (sample SAMEA4473311, study PRJEB15554) | hydrothermal vent metagenome | biome: marine basaltic hydrothermal vent biome; feature: marine hydrothermal vent; material: water | place: Pacific Ocean | collected 2011-06-14/2011-07-23 | depth 1155 m
TACCTCATTCTCCAACAAATTAACATAAATCACATGACTATCCTCCTCATAAGGAGTATAAGGCAACTTCAAACAACTAATTTTCTTCTTACTATCCAAATCATATATACAAAACTCCCCACTCCCCAACATATCAACAGTATAGATAGAAGACCCAACTATCTCAATAGCATTAGATTGAAATGACTCAACTATATAAGCAGAAAAAAGTGTATCTCTATAACTCCTATCTCCTGCTCTAATCTTTTGGGCTATCTTACCATAAGTATCATTGTATTTCAGAGTAGGATAGAGTGCATCCCTATTATTTACAGGGTCAAAAATCATAATATCTTTGGCATCAATATCACTATCACAATCTAATGAATCCTCTAGCAAAATTTTAGCATGGTGATTAAGTTGCTCCTCTAGTTCACCGTAGCTATAGTTTTCTACATAAGAGTAGAGCATCTCTGAGAGTGGTGTCACTCTAACTTTGTGCATCGCATTTTTGACCCAAATACCTTTGGTAAGTAGTCTTAGTTTTCCTCTATTTTTAGTAGAGTTTTTATCTGCTATACCTGTATCATCTATATCTATATCAACCCCACCACTCACCTCATATAGATAGAAACTATGGTCTTCAAGCTCTTCATTTTTGAGGTCAAAGTTACCTATCTGATTAAGCCCTCCTATAGATTTTGTTACAGTAGTAGAGATTAATTCTTTGCTACCGTTAGGGTTTAGTTTGAAAATCTTGACTGTAGCACCTGATAGTCGTCCCATTTGTGCTTTTCCTATCTTTCCACTATCCTTAACAGAGATAGTTATATCTCTAGTTGTAGAACCAAACTCATTGTTTGCTGTTACTTTGAGTTTGAATATCTTAGGGGTGTTTATATTGTTAGTGAGGCTTAGTATACCCTTGGAGTTAAGCATAAAATTTTCGCTACCATCTCCTTTTAAAATTAGAGGAGGTATAAGTGTTCCATCCCCATCATCTATAGAAATTTTACCAATGATACTTCCAACAGTTAAAGAGGTTGATATATCCTCATTAAAAGTTTGGATAGTGGGTTTACCTATATTGCTGTTATTTGAATTTAAGATAAGATGTATTTTTGCTTGATGTTTAGTAATAGGAGTAATACCCATTTTCTTAATCTCTTTATAGAGTTCCTCAATAGTTAAGTTATCTAAACTACTTATTGTAATCTTATCTTTTGTCTCTTGTGATATATTGATATATCTACTCTCATTTCTATCATCAAGAGATTGTAGAAGTATAGCAATTTTAAGTACCTTTTCATTATTGAAATTACCATTAAAAGATGGTACTAAATCTTGTGGATATATTCTCTGCTTATCTTTAAAATCTTCAATAGTTCCTAAATGTAAAGAACCTAAACTAAGAGTTAGAGGAGAGTAGACACATTTTATAACACCTTGTTTTGTTATGGAGTTCTCTGTAACTGTTTTGGTCACCCCTTGGCGTTCACCACAACTGTAATCTATCCCATTAGTAGGTGAATCTATAAAATATAGACTCTTCTCTTCTCTTGCTTCATGCCCTGCTCCACCACAGGCTGTAAATAGTAGGATATACAAAACAAAAAAAATAATTTGAATCAAAATAACCTACCTTTTTAATTTTATTTGGGGACAACTCCTTCTATATTTATTCTATCATTAAATTCTAAATCTAATTTTAATTGCGACTTACTTTTGTCACCTAAAATTCTTTTTGCCTCTTGTGGTGTATATTTTTTGCGAGAGTAAAAACCAAAATTTACCATCTCATTAGTGGTATTATTTTGGTTAGAGATAATCACAAAACGGAAATTTTGTGAAGGAACTTGTCTATTTGGAAAACGGATAACTGTCAAGTCATCATTGTCATAAGACTCTTTGATAATAAGACTCTCATGTTTACCTATCTTTAGGTAGCCTCTGTTTTCCCAGTAGTCAACCACAGAGTAGTCATCATATATAGTGGTCTCAACTATCCAAATCCCCTCTGTTTCAGATGCACTTTTGGGATTACTTGCATAGAGATAAGCATACCATACTCCTTTGAGTTTTTCAAATAGTCTGTTATTTTTTTGAAATATAGTATCTCTATCTGAAAAGTTTAGAAGCCCCTCTTTTAGAAGTTTTTGGTAATTAAAATACTCTTTTTTCTCTCTCTCCTGTTTATTTAATTTAAATCTATACTCATATATCATCTCGTTCATTAACTTTTTATCAAAAGGCACATCATGATTCCAAATAGATAGAGGAATCTGATAATGAGTCTCTATACTCTCCATATGTACTTTTCGGATAACAGCATTTTTAGAGTTGTTTGAACACATATTACTAACAGCATTTTGCCTCTCATAGCCAAAAACTCTTGTAAGCTCTTCTGCCCCACCATCTATATGTGCATCAATAATATAGTTTAATTTATCCTTTAACAGTCTGTTTCGCTCTTCACTTTTCATTAAAACCAACTTTTTTTAATAATATAATATAGGAAAAAGTATAAAAGATAATAGTAAAAAAATATATTTTTTACTTTTTAGCCTCTTTTTAGTTTTAATATATCATTTTTAAACTCACATCAACCAAAAATAGAGAACCAGACTTCTCAATTACTAGAACCTCATCCCCCTCTTTGAAAATATCATTATCTCCCATAGGTTCTACACGAATATAGTGACTCTCTCCATAAATATCCTTAATCTTAGCACGAGCAGGAAGCCCACTCTTTGCTACTGGGTCGAGGATGGTGGCTTTTTTACCCAAAAAACTATCTGTAGAAACCACCTCTGTTATCTCTTTTGGCATCACTCTTCCGATAATATTAGTAGTGTATCTCAAGAGTACAAATGTGATTATCAAAACTATAGGCAGAGTAAGCATAATCGGCAATAAGCCAAAGATATTTTGTATCAGACTCCCCAAAAAACTAAAGATAAAGAAAAAAGAGATAAGCACCATAGAGAATGGTACTTTTTGAGGATTGACAAATCCAAAGAAATTACCTAAAGATGTCTCTGCTTCTATATCTGTATCAACAGAGAAAATATTATCTAAAAAGGCAAAAATCCCCCAACCCAAAATCATAGAGCTAAACTCCAAAACAGCAAAAATAGCAAAAATCATAAATGCTACCGAATAGGGCAACATCTCAGGTGCTAAAAACTCCATTTTCTATTCGCTCTTTGGCTCTGATTTGCCAATATCATTTAATTTTAGAAAATCTTTTATCTCTTTTACACCTGCTGTCTCTCCTAGCCCTGACTCTTTGAGCATATCATTTATCATAGCACTTCCTACAGAGTAGTTCATCATCGCATCAGTAATCTGCTCTGGTAGAGAGCCTTTTGGTGTTTCACTATTTATATCACCATTAATCAAACTTTTGCCACTAGCACCCATATCAACGATTTTGATGCTGTCAATACTCTTAGCAGGTTCTGTCATCTGTTCTATAATCTTTGGTAGTCGCTCTATCATGGCTAGTTGAATCTCTTTTTTTACCTGTTCGTTTGAGAGCATATTCAACGCCTCATTGATGAGCTTTTGCCCCTCTGCTTCTACTTGATACTCTTTGTATTTTGCAACTGCTTTAATCTTTATCGCCTCTGCCTCTCCACTTGCTTCTATCTTTAGAGCATCTGCCTTATCCTCGGCCGCCTCTTTTTCGGCAAGGGCAAGAGTTTTTTTAGCTACTGCCTCCTCTTCTGCCTTCTGGGTCGCTTTGATGAGTGCTAGTGATTTGACCCTATTTGCAATCTCGGTCTCTTTTGCCGTTGTTATTACCTCTTGGGTTTTCACCTCCTTTGCTTTTTCTAAGTTTGCTTTAGCATCAGCCATAGCCACGGCACTTGATTTTTCGGAGACCTTGATATTTTTCTCTTGTTGTGCAATTTTGATAGCCTCCTCTTTTAAAATTCTGTCTGTCTCTAGTTTTCTATTTTTTAGAATCTCTCGCTCTTGAATCTCTTTATCTTTTTGAATATTGGCAAATGAGACAGCTTTTTGGTTTAGAATCTCATGTTCTTCTGCCTCTTTTGCCTGTTGAGACCTCTCTATTCTGATATTTGACTCTTGTGAAGCCTGTGCAAATGCCTCTTCTTCTCTGATTGTAAGTATCTTTTTTTGAGCCTCTAACTTCTTCTGCTCTATTTGAACTCTAGTATTCTCCTCAATATCAATTCTCTCTTTTCTTTTTGCTTCAGTAATCTCTGCAATCTTTCGCAAACCCTGTGCATCAAAAGCGTTGTTTTCATTAAAAAAGTTGATATTAGTCTGGTCAAGTGAGGTGAGAGATACAGACTCCAACTCCAAACCATTAGCATCCAAATCCTCTGCTACAGTATTTGATACCTGTTGGACAAACTCTTTTCGCTCCACATGGAGAGACTCCATAGTAGTTTGAGAAGCAACAGAACGCAATGAGTCAACTAGCTTACCTTCAATAAGTGATTTTAAATCCTCTGGGCGAAGTGTTTTGGAACCTAGAGTTGATGCGGCTCTTGATATAGAGTCTTTATCTCTTTTAACTCGTACAAAAAACTCAACAATCACATCTACTTTGAGCTTATCAGAGGTGATAAGTGACTGCTCATTTTTACGAGTTACTATCAGTTTTAGGGTATTGAGATTTATTACTGTCATATCATGAATCATCGGCAAGACAATACTCCCACCATCCAAAATAACTTTAGCTCCACCAAGTCCAGTTCGTATAAACGCCTCTTCTTTGGTAGTTTTTTTAAATATCCTAACAAATATAAGTCCTAAGACTAAAATAAATACCACAAACCAAAGGGCATAAGCCCAAACTCCCAACTGAGCAAACAACTCTAACATACTAATATCCTTTTATTTTTATAATCTGATAAATCTTCTCTATCTCCAAGAGATTAACTTCTCTTAGTGACAACGCAATGCTATAATCTTTTAATATTTGTATTTTACCCTCTATTTCTTTGATAAATATTTTATTTTTAATTAAATTGTTATTTTTATTTAAAATTAATAGTTTTTCTTTTAACTCTTGGAGATAATCTAAAATTTCTACCACTCTCTTACTACTCTCACGGTTTTTTTTTATATCTATTTTAAGTTGATTGGCATCACTATCTAAAAGGTCAAGCAGAGATTTTAATCTTCGTTTATGAGCTCCTACATCTCTCTCTATTCCTAATATACTATAAAAAAATCTGCTAAACCAATCCTCTTTTCTGTTTATCTGTTTGATGGTTGATGCAATCTCATCCATCAATTCAGGCTCTACTCTTGTCAAACTCTCCTCTCTTAGTAGCTTACGCACATCACTAATCTGCTCATCTATAATTGACTCTAGTGAGTAGATAAAAAAGCTTGTTGGCATAGAGAGAGATTTGTTTATAAATCCATCTGTGGTTAGTTTCATTTTTTTTTGGGTAGCTTAATCTAAATTAAGATAATATCCAACCCCTTTTTTGTTTTTACATAAATGAGGGGGTAGCTTCTTTTGTAGCTTTCTAATAAATGATTTTACAGCATCCCCACTGGGTGCTTTGTCATAGTCCCACATATACTCATACATCATATCATAGCTTACGATACTGTTTTCAGAGAGAAGTTTAAAAAACTTAGTCTCTTTTTGGGTTAGTTGTATGGTACTGTTCTCTATAGATAGCGTACCCCTATCATAATCAAATTGAAGATTTTTATTTAATAATATATGACTAGAGAGTTTAAAATATTCTAAAAATTTATCCAGTAGAGCTAAGACTTTTTTTGTGGTCATTGGTTTAGTAATATAGGTTATAATATTCAAATCTATAGAGTCCAGAAGATAGTCCGTATTGGTATAGGCAGATACAATTACAATAGGTAGAGTTTTATCATACTCTCTAATAGATTTAGAGAGTGTAATACCATCTGTATTTGGCATATTTATATCTGTAATTATAATATCAATTTTATTCTGATTTTCTATATATATATCATACGCATCATCACCATCAGAGGCTACGAGTATTTTGTCAAAAAAATTGCTTAGTATCTCTACAATATTTTTCTGTAGATTCAGGTCATCCTCTACATATAAAATGGTTTTATTTTTTAATAATCTGTATTTTTCATCTATCATCGTACCAACCTTATTGTAAATGTGGAGCTGTTGTCTATACTTGTTACCTCTAGTTTGCCATTGAAATGTTTCTCTATAATAACCTTGGATACATAGAGACCTAGTCCAAGATTTGTTGACTCTTTTGATGTTTTTGTTGAGAAGTGTGCATCAAAAATCTTATCTATATACTCCTCTTTAATACCTCCTGCGTTATCAGTAATGGTGATAATATACTCATCCTCTTTTATTTCAGTTTGAATCTTTATGGAGGCTTTATCTTTAGAAAAATCTATAGCATTTTGCACTATATTGATAATGACTTGTATTAGTTCATTTCTGTAGATAAAGATTTCAATATCTTTATCGAACTCTTTTTGAATATTAATACTTTTTTTATGAATTTGACCCTCTAAAAAACCAAGAGCTTTATAAATAAGTGGTAAAATATACTCTAACTCTTTATGCTTTTTGGGTCGATAAAACTCCCTAAAGTCATCAATGGTTTCTGATAAAAATTCTGTATGCTCTTCTACCTCATTTAATTTTTTATCCAAGTGGTTTATCTCAAGCTCTTTTCCCATCATTATCTTAAATCTCATATTTGAAGTGATAGAGGCTATTTTGCTAATAGGTTGTCTCCACTGATGAGAAATCATACTTAGTAACTCACCTGCTTGGGCAAGTCTTGATTGTGAAAACATTATTTCATTGCTATCTTTTATCTCTTTCTCATAACCTTTGATGAGGTTATTAATGATTTTAGAGAATACTATAGAGAAGAAGATAGATATAAGGCTAAGAATAAAAAGCAGTTTGATATTCTCTCTTAACTCATCATCTAGTTTCTCTTCCCAGACTCTTTTTTTCTGCTCTATAGAGTAGAGTATATCTTTTTCATTTTTACTAATAACAATATAGAGGTCGGTTGTTTTAATATGATAAACAATACCAATTTTATTGATAAAATTATCATCAATACAGTTTGTTCCTCGATAGTTGATAAATTTTTTATCCTTGGAGGCTTGGATTAACCTAGAGAGAATAGTTTTTTCATTATTTGTCTGTACTAGATTTATAAGTGTCTCTGCACAAGGATGTTTTATCACTATTCCATCTTCACGAAATATAAATATAAAACCACTATCATACTTTTTTATAGAGTCAATAAATTTTAGAATACTTTTTGTAGGGAGAGGTTTAGAGCTATTTGTCTCCTGCTCATATATAATATCTATAAAAGATTCAATATATTTGGCTTTTTCTCTTAAAAAATTTTTATGTTTGTTTTTAAGCTCATGTTCATATCTTTGCAGTTCTCGTTTTGTATAGATGTCATGTTTATATTTGAGTGCAACAGAGATAGAGATACCATAAAATAGAATAATAATAAGAGGAAAGATAACCGTAATAATCAGAAGATTTTTAATAAAAAATGTTTTTAGTTTTTTTAAATCCATTTAGTTTCCAATATTTAACTCTTTACACTCATCTTTTAGTTTACTATCTTTAATCTTTTCACAATATTGCTTATCCGATAATGCAACTGCAAGACACTTATTTTTTAAATCTAGATTTTCAATCATATCACAATATCCACTATCTCGTTTGATGATACCAAAACATTCAATTTTTTTATCTTTTTTTTGGATTGAAGAGCAGTATTTTAAATTCTTTTTAGATAAAGCATAATCATAATGTTTTTTATCATTATCTACTACGGTACTATTTGAATCAATACTACTGTTAATCTCTACTACATCACTATTGACTACTATTGCTATCAATAGCAGTATAACTATTTCAATTATTTTCATTTTTAAAATCCTTTAGTAATGATTTGTATTTATTATATCAAAAAAATACATAAAATCATCATCTTTTGAAATAAATATTAAATAAATAAAAATTCATAATAACCAATACTGTTTTAATGAACTAAACACTTTAAGGACACTAAGATTTGCTATAATATAACCATTTTTTAATTAAAAAGGATATGTAATGAAAAAGTCAACTTTAACTATATTAGGATTATCACTCTTGGGGGCAACTCCTTTGATTGCAGAAAATGGTAATGTGGTTATAAAAAATGTTGTAAATGAAACAACTATTAAAAATAGTACTATAAAGGATTCATCCGTTGGTATGAGTGTCTCTGGAAATAGAGGCAATGTTAGAATCGAAAAAAATGTCAATATCAATAGTATTAAAAATAGTACTATAAAAGATTCGCAAGTAGGTATTCATGCTAGAGGTGGACAAGATATAGAGATTAGAAATAATCTAAATATTGCAGATATTGAAAATAGTGTTTTAGATGGAGTCAATGTAGGAATTAGTGATAGTACTTCCAACAAGATTATAATAAATGATGATTTCGATTCAGAGTAAAATCTTTTTAGGACACTTTATAGACACTTATTCATGCTATAATTCACCTATCAAAACAATAAAGGATTACACAATGAAAAAATTAAGTTTAGTAGCAGCAGGGCTTTTAATCGCAGGAACAGTTTCGGTATTTGCAGCAAATAATATTAATAGTAATAGCGTAAGCAATAGTACTGGATATGCTGGAGGTGGAAGCCATCAAGGTGGAGAGGTAAATATAGATACTGTTATCAATGATACTAAAGTTACAGGTGAGAGTACCATTGCTGATTCAGATGTTGGTACGAGAGTAACAGCAAATGGTGGTAAAGTTAATATCCATCAAGTTATCAATGAGACAAATGTAGATAGTGCAGAAGTTAGTGGTGGTTCAGCTGTAGGACTTAAAGTTGTAGGCTCAAATGGTGGTTCTGTTAATGTAGAAAAAGTTATCAATGAAACTAATCTTAAAGATAGTGCAGTTACAGATGGTGGTGAAGTGGGGATGGCTATAGAGTAACAATTTGACCTTTGACCTTTATCTCAGTAGTTAATCTACTGAGACTCTTTTCTTAAAGAATATTTCACATATCTATCTCCTAATTAAACAAAACTCACTCCTTCATATATAACTACCTGACATTTATTATGGTCAGGTACTTAACTCTATTGTATAATAGTATAGTTTCATATTTAAATTAATCTACATAAGTCTATAAAGTTTTTTAAGACACTTTATAGACACTTATTCATGCTATAATTCACTTATCAAAACAATAAAGGATTACACAATGAAAAAATTAAGTTTAGTAGTAGCAGGGCTTTTAATCGTAGGAACAACTTCAGTATTTGCCGCAAGTGCTGGTGGAGGACAAGTACAATCAGGTCATAATAAAATCACTAATATTGGAAATTCAAATACAGGAAATGTCAATGTAGAAGGTGTTATTAATTCAACAGATGTTACTGGTGGTAGTACTGTTAGTGGTTCATCTGTTGGTACAAAAATAATTTCAGGTAGTGGAACAGTTAAGATGAGACAAGTTGTAAATGAGACTTCTGTTAATAACTCTCAAGTTACAGGTGGTTCATCAGTTGGTATGAAACTTCAAAATGCAGGAGAGGGTGGTTCAGTTGGTGTAGATACTGCTATTAATAGAACAAGTGTAAATAACGCATCTGTTAGTAATGGTTCTAAAGTAGGAATGGCTCTTGAGAGTAAAGGAAATAAAGTTGATGTATCAACAACAATAAATAGAACAGAAGTTGATGGAGGTGCAGTCTCTGGTTCAAATGTTGGAATGGTTGTAGATTAATAGAAACTCAATCTTTAAGATTATCTCAGTAGTTAATTTACTGAGATTTTCTAATCTTCATATAAAAAAGCTACTTTAAAGACACTAATTTATTGTATAATAGTATTATTACACTAATAAAAAGGATTGTCATGCGAATTTTATTTATACCCATACTCTTGACCCTTCCCTCTCTATCAGATACTTATATTCATAATAGTATTATAACTAATAGTACTGTTGGTAGCAATATATCTATGCAACAAGGTTCAGGTATTTTAGCTACTAAAAATGTTATGCTTAGAGGAGAGTTTAATAAAATTAATATTAAAATCCCTGCTGATATTACTATCCATCAATCATCAAAAAAAGCCATAACATTGAAAATGGAGAAAGATTTTATAGATAATGTCCTATTTGAAGTTAATAATAGTACATTAAATATAGGTACAAAGGGAAGTATAAATTCTAGATTAAAAATAGAGATTGTTGTTAGCACAGCGTCTATCAATGCTCTAAGCGTATCTAGTACAGCTGATGTTACAGTGGATGGGTTTAGCGTAAAGAGTTTCGAGCTTTTTAGTGCTGGAACTTCAAAAGTAACTTTTTTGTCAGGAGATATTGGAACTCTATCTTTGCAATCTAAAGGGACAAGTCAAATTAACTTGGAGCAGATTCAAGTTAAACGAGCTAAAATAGTATCACAAGGTACAAGTAGAACAAATATAAATGTTAGCGATAATTTAACAGTTAAGCTATCAGGTATATCCAAGGTAGAATATTCTGGAAATCCAAAGATTACCCAGAAGCTTTCTGGTCTTGGTAAATTAATAAAAGCCAAATAGGAGGTTATCGTTATGTTTAAAAGGAGTTTAACTATTATTGCTTTTTTGTTATTTACACAACAAGGTTTAAATGCCACTGTTGAGGTTAAAGTAGCAGATAAGGATGTAATTTCAGCTATCAATAAAGGGGTAAATGCCACTCAAAAATTTTTGAAAAAAGTACCAACTTATCAGTTGTATAAAGATGAAAAGAGTATACTTCATTATGCCGTAGAGCTAAAAAAATATGATGTAGTTGAGTATTTAGTAGATAAAGTAGATTTATCGGCTAAAGGTGGAATCTACTATGAGACACCTCTTCAAGATGCTATATTTTATGGAAACCTAAGAATTGCAGAGCTTTTAATTCGAAGTGGTACCAATCTTGATATAAAAAATGTTGATGGAGAGACAGCCCTACATATAGCTGCTAAATATGGTTATGCTGATATTATAAAACAGCTTATTCGTGCAGGTGCCTCAACAAATGTATATGATGAAGATGGAAATACTCCAAAAGATGTTCTTCCTGAACTTATGTGGGAAAATCATAAGGAGCTTATCCAAAAGTTAGAGCCAGTAGATGAGGATGATGGTGGTACACAGGCTATTCAATCTAAAAAAATGATTATTAAGTCAACTAATGGAACCACTAAAAGTATTATAACGATAGACCGTGAAAACAAAAGTATATATGAGGAAAATATTGACAAAAAGAGTCATATTGAAAACAGTGACATAGGAATAGTCATAGATTAACATAGAAGGAAATATTATGAAAACAACAGTTAGAGTCATAGGAATTTTAGTAGTTCTATTATCTTGTAATTCTGTATTATATGCAAATGAAGATAGTGTAGGTGCAGATGAAGCATTTGTCCAAAAAAATAGTACAATTAATGAGTCTTTTATTAGAAGTGTTGCCAAAAATAGGGCACATATAGGTGATGAAGATGCCATATTTGTTGAAGTTGATGGGATGGATGATTTTAGAGAACAGTTGGATTCGGGTGAACTTGAAAGAACGATTAAAGAGGGCAATGGCATTACAAAACAGTATATATATAGAGATATAAAAAATATAAAAGTTGATGATAGAGACCTAAGAAATATGGAGGGAGAAATGCTTAATTTAGGAACTCAAATTGAAGCTGATAATCAACAAGTTGTTCAAATTTTGAATATTTCAGATAGTCAGATTAAGCTAGATAAGCATCAAATTAATGCAGGTATTATGAGTGAAACTTCAGACTTAGAGGGTAATGTAAACAGAACTACGATTAAAAATTCTATATTACAAGGAATGGAGATGGAGGATGATTAAAATCCTCCTTTTGTCATATCCTTTGTTCTAATCGCTCCTATACAATACCATTCCGTAGGGTGTTTTCCCCGAAAACACCGTCAAATAAAATTTGGTACAAAAAATAATCTTTCTAATTTATCCAATTCTATTTTATTGTTATGATTTGAAATTTTTTGATTATTGGTATTTGGTTGTATTGGTGTTTTCGGGGGAAAACACCCTTGTATAATACAATTAGAGATAAAATATCTCTAAAGGATTAAGGGTAAATCGAAACACCCTAAAGCATTAAAATAGTCAAGAATATTGCGAAAATATAATTGAATATTTCAATAGCTTGTGACGTAGATAGATTGCCCTTAGTAAAAAACTTGAACGGAATAAAAGGCAGATAAAATGAACTTGTTTTAACCAAGTAATTTCATAAAATCTAGCTTGTAGTACAAGGAAAAGTTCACTAAGGAAAACCCTATATGTAATCCTTAAAATTTAAGTAAAAGGTATCACATGAAAAATTATATCGGAATTGACATTAGTAAATCGACTATAGATGTATATGATGGTAAAAAAAGTTATAAATTTGAGAACAATGAGGTTGGATTTAAATCAATTGTTTCATTAGTCGAAGAGATAAAAGAGACTGTTTTTATCTTTGAACCAACAGGAATATACTCTTATGACTTGACAGAATTTTGTGATAAAAATAGTATTGGTTGTGTGATTGTAAGTCCAAAGGTATCAAGAGATTTTGCACGTTCTTTAAAAGTACGTTCTAAAACAGATAAAATTGATGCTAAGGTACTTTATAAGGGGTGCAAACTTAAAAACACTAAACATTAAATTAATATATTTTTAAGAAAAAATGTCTAAAATAGAAGAAAAAGAGAAAATTATGTCAGTAAAAATAATATCAAACGAAAAAAAGATAGTTAAATTAGAAGTAAGCATAGATTTAAATAATGAGAATTTTCTCGAAACAGAAGAGCTAATAATGGATAAAGTGAATGAATTAGGGAAAAAAATAACTCAAGAAGCACTAAATAATTTAGAGGTGGAAGAAAGAGTAATAAGGGTAAAAGAGCAGAATTTATATCCTAAAAATGTAAAAAAAAATATCAAACACCATACGGAGAAATAGAGTTAGAAAGAAAAGTTTTTGCTCCATTAGGAAAAGGGAAACAGGTATGTCCAATGGAGAAAAAAGCCCATGTCAGGTTTCACAACATTGTTCTAATTTATCTAAAGCATAAGCTCGAAACTCATCAGGTGAAATCTTAAATAATTCAGGTTTAACTTTAAACCAACTTTGCATAGCATCAAAAGGTGTTCTAACATTAGCTCCAAGTTCTCTTCGTAGAGAGCTATGTCTTCTTATAAAGAGATAGAATATCAGAAATTTACTTAAATCAAATATAAGCTCCCTAACATTTTCATATGTTTCAACTTTAATTGTTCTATCTTTGATAGTTCCATTTACCCTTTCAACCATTCCGTTAGTTTTTGGTGTATTTGGAGCTGTTAATCTATGGTCTATATCGTCCTTTGCACACTCCTTATCAAACTGATGATTGCCACTTACTTTATTTTTCCCTCTAGCATATTTGTCTGTAAATTCAAGCCCATTATCAGTCAAGATATGAGTGATATAGAAAGGAAAAAACTCTTTACACTCTTGTAAAAATAGCACTGCATTCTCAGCTGTTTTGTTCTCATAAACCTTGTAATACATTACTCGTGTGGCTCTATCAATTGCTACAAATAGATAATACTTTGTTCCCTCTAGTTTAGGCATATAAGTAACATCTATGTGTAGATAACCTGGTTCATACTCCTTAAATTTTTTTGCCTCTGCTTTCTTTTCTTCTGGTATAGAACTAATCCCCAATGATTTTAGTGTTCTGTACACATTGCTTCTATTTGCATCAGGAATTACTGTTGAGACAGTATCAACTAAATCATCTAAATTCATCCATGTAGCTATCCTTACAAGTTCTATAAGCTTCTGTTCTATGGGATTTAGAGCATAATGTATAGTTTTGGGGCGTGAGCTTTTATCTTCTGTAAAATCTCTTGATTTCCATTTTGCTATTGTTTTCTCATTTACACTAAATCTTTGTGCCAATTCAACATTGGTTAACTCTGAGTTTTGTATAATCTCTCTTGAATGTTGATTTAATTTTGCATTCGAGTGATAGACTTGTGACATATAAAATCCTTATTTGGTATAATGATTTCGTATGGTATCAAGCTATTGCTATATTTCCTCATAAACTGGTATAATGTAGTGAAACTAGACAATTTTCTATTGAAAAAGATACTATTAGGCTACTTATCTTCTCTTTCTACGAATAGACCAAAGAGTAAAGCCAAATATAAATAAAAGAGGCACACCAACCTGCACCCAAGCAGAAATCTTAAGTACTTTATTTAAAATACTATTGTGTTCCTCTTTGTCAATCTCAATACCTGCCATATTTGCGATGTGGTTCATAGCAGAGATGGCTAAATCTCCTTTTGGTATGCTCTGATGGCATGAGTAACAAGCACCCTCACGGTAGAGTTTGCTTCGTTGCTCGGCACTTAGAGGGTTACCTAAACTCCAGTGGTTATCAACAGTTTGAACTTGTGTTCCATTCTCATCAATCATAACAGAGTAGTCATGTTTTAAATTGGCAATAGTAGGTATCTGTTCATCTACTTTTTTGGGTAAAACTTTTTTATCGGCTGTCATCAAATCAACAATCATTGTTTTACTTAGGTCAGAGAAATATTTTCCACCATTTATCCCCATGCCTAAGGCTTTTTTAGAGGTGTGACAGCTCTCACAAGTTCGTGACCTCTTAGAGATAGTATGAGGGTTCACTTGTGACATGGTAATGGCATTTTGCCCCTCAATTCCAGCTCCTTCTACATTTGGAATTTTAACTATGTGGTTTTGAAGCAGTGCCTTTCCATCTTTTCCAATAACTGTTATGGTTGTTTGACAACCAGGAATAGTAGGAGAGACTCGCCCCTCTCCATTAACACTTAATGCAGGGTCTTCCCAACGCAAGTAGCTTCTAGTCTCAGTCACTTTTCCATCCACTAAAAAATCTTTTAAGGTTTTTTCTCCTGTATTTCCATGAATATCATGAGCATGAGAGGCAGATAGATAATCAGGGTTCTGTTTGCCTTTAGAGTAGTCTATTTTAACATGACAACCATAACATTGAGGAGCCCAAGTAGCATGACAGGTATAACACTCTAACTTATTGGTATGAGCCTCTATCTTATCCATAGCTACTAAGCCTCTTTTAGAGATATTACCATCTTCTTTTAATCTCTTAAGAGGAGTTAGCTCAATATCTTTTCCTGAAGCTAAGTGCATCATGATTTTATTGCCATGGCGTACAGCTTTAGTTAATGGGTTTCCACGAGCAGAGAGTAAAAAACCATCTCCCGTATCTTTTGGAATAGCCCCTTTTTTCAAATATTCAGCCAAAGTTTTAACTATTCCTCTAGGTTTACCCTCTTTTGGCTTTAAGGCAAACTCATCAGAGTAACCAAGAGGCAACTCCCAAGGGTACTTTTTGGTTGTTCCATGACAATCTTGACACTCAATCTCCACAGCCCCAAGATTTGCCCCTGTCATAAAACCATCTCCATGCATATCATTTGAGGTGTGACAATCTTGACAGAGCATCCCTTTTGAGTAGTGTATATCTTCTGTTAGGTGCAAATAGCGTTTGGTGTGTAGTTTTGGTTGTCCATTTCCCTCACTATCAAAGGTACTTTGATACTCTGTCTCCATTAGCCCTTGGTAGCTTACCCCTATTCGTTTACCCCTGTTATGACAAGTGGTACAGGTCTCTACAGGTACGCCTGAATAGTGTGTTCCATGTATATTTACTTTTACTTTTCGTGAAGATTGGATTTGATGGCTTAGTATATGCCCTCTTTTATCGTGAGGTATAGCTGTATCATTTCCCTCATAAAACCCCTCATTAGAGTAGGGAATATGACAAGAGGCACAACCCATTCCACGGAAATCTCCTCTACGGCTTCGACCTTTTCCACCTGTATGACAACGCAGACACTCTTGTCTTAGGTAAGTATAGACCGAAAGCAGTGGGTCTTTTTCTACCTCATCTGCTGTGGGTGCTTTTGGAATTTTTTTTGACTCTTTAGGAAAGGCTTGTGGCTCTTTTTTTGAGAGTTTCTCCATATACTCTTGATAAGTTTTTGTTCCTAGTCGCTTATGAATATTTTTAGAGTTATAATTTGACTCTGTATGATTATAGCCATCAGATTTTCCAAATGACCACAATGCCCCATGAATCTTCCCTGCTTCTGTATTCATCAGAGAGTTCCATTGAGCTTTTACCTGCTCTGCATGACACACTCCACAAGTGTTACTGTTTATCCATTGACTTGTAGGAGAGGGATAGAACTCTTTTGGTCCTTTGTGGGTTTTAAAATAATCCAATGTTCCTAAATGCGATAGATTTTTATCATCACTATTTGGATTACCCCCATGACAAACCACACAATCATTACCTTTGGCTCCTGCCCTGTTGGCTACTTTTAGAATCTCTTGCATCATTTTTGAGCTATTGTTACGAATCTGTTCTATGCCTTTATGGCACTCGATACAAGAGTTAGAGAGTAGTAAAATGGGTGTTAGAAGTAGTAGATATAGTAGTTTTTTCATGAGGCATCCTTTAGGCGTATTTTACCTAAAGAATATAAAAAATTAATATTGAAATCGCTTCATAGCCATAGGTAGACTATCATATTTGATTCTCAATAGACTCCCTAATCTTCTCAAAAGCCTCTCTCAACTCTCTATCCTCACTCTCTATAGTAAATTCACCCCAAGACATCTCTTCATAATAGGGAACTGTATCCTCTTCATCATTCTCTTTTATTATACTATTATGCTTAGAGTTAAAGAGTACCACCTTACTCACTTTTAGAGATTTACACTTCTCATCTTGTTTTGCTAACATGGTTAAAAGATTTTTTAATAAATCTTTATTATAATTAAGCTCCATTTTGAATCCAGGATGGCTAATAGCTACAAAGAGTGTCTCTTGACGCACATATACAAAGGCGATAGCTTTTTGAAATCTTGGATTTAGAAGTGAGATAAACTTTTGATAGCAGTAGTGACTCTTAAGTGATTTAAATTGGGGTAGGTGAAGAATATGCGAAAGAATAGAGTTGGCTTGTTTCATGTGTTAATTATAGCATCTTTTAGCTTTTTGCTACTATCAGGGTGTGGATATAAAGCTGACCCATATTGGGTAGATTCGGCAACACCAAATAAAAAAGGGGTACAAGAGTGAAAAAATACGATGTATTAATTATAGGTGCAGGTGCAGCAGGATTGTATGCCGCGATGAATCTACCAAAAAGCAGAAGAGTTTTGGTAGTTTGCAAAGATATTCCATGGGAGTGTAATACTTTTTATGCCCAAGGTGGGATGGTAACAGCGTTAGATGAAGAGGATATTGCTCTACATGTTGAAGATACAATGGTAGCAGGAGCATTTCACAATGATAGAGAGGCTGTAGAGATAATGAGTCGTACCTCTATTGCTACGACTAGAGATATTATAGACAAGGGAATGAAGTTTGATATAGATGAAGATGGCAATATCGTCTACACCAAAGAGGCAGCTCATTCAACTGAACGAATTGTTCATGCAGGAGGAGATGCAACAGGACGATATATGCACTATTTTATGATGTTAAAAAACCAGCATATGTTGCAGAGAAATACCCTTGTCTATGATTTGCTTATTGAAAATGGAAGATGTTTTGGGGTCAAAGCACTGGTCAACTACCGTCATGAGACTATCTATGCAGACGATGTTATTATCGCTTCTGGTGGAGTTGGTTCACTCTATGCCTATAACACCAACTCTAGGACGGTATCGGCTGATATTCATGGTATCTGTGTCGAAAAAGGGATAGAGTTGGCTGATATGGAGATGATGCAGTTCCACCCAACCGTATTTGTCAAAACTCCATTTGCTAGAAAACTCCTACTCACTGAAGCACTAAGGGGAGAGGGGGCTTTTGTGGTGGCAGAAGATGGTAGACGATTTCTCTTTGATTATGACAAGAGAGGAGAGTTGGCTAGTCGTGATATTGTAAGTCGTGCTATATTTGACCACAAACGAAAAACAGGAGAGGAGGTATATCTGGACTTTTCTATGTTTGAAGAGGAGTGGTTTGAAAAAAGATTCCCAAATATCACAAGAAGTTTTGGTGCAATTGGATACCATTTTCCAAAAGATAGAGTCCCTATCTCTCCAGCATTTCACTATGCTGTAGGTGGAATTAAATCAGATACCAATGGTTGTGTAGAGGGGATAGATGGGTTGTATGTTATCGGTGAAGCCGCCTCAACAGGAGTCCATGGTGCAAATCGTTTAGCATCAAACTCTCTACTAGAGGGGGTTGTTTTTGCCAAAAGGGCAGTTGACCATCTATTATCCAAAGAGCAGAGAGTCGTTCCAACTCCGATTTTTGATAAAGAGTATAAAAATATTGTTCATCATGAAAATGATAATCTATATAAACATCGACTACGGAAAATTATGTGGGATGATATTGGAATTATTAGAACAAAAAAAGCTCTTTTAGAGGCAAAAAATGTTATCTTTGATATGAAAAACAGAGATATTGGACGACTCTTGGAGCTTAGACTCAATACTGCTTCTGCAATTGTAGAAGCAGCACTAAAACGCAAAGAGTCGCTTGGAACACATTATATCGCATAGGGTCGATTAAAACCGACCCTACTATGTGAAAAAAGATACTATTTTTTATTATATATAAAACTTTCACTTCTTAATTTGCTTAATTATTTAAATTGTTTTACTATAATAGCGATAAAATTACTATATGGAGTAAATATGCACGAACAGTTACATTTAACCACAGAGTGGGTAGGAATAGTCTCACTATTAATATTCATTATCGGATACTACTTTATTGCTACAGAAGATATCTATCATATCAACAAAGCCAAACCAGCACTGATAACAGGTACGGGTATATTTATGCTTATTGGTCTCTATATTTCCATGACAGGTGACAAGGCGATGGGAGAGCATCTTCACTTGGAGATTAACCATTTAATCGTTGAGATAGCAGGGATTTTCTTCTTCCTATTTGTCGCAATGACCTATATAGAAGCGATGATAGATAGAAGAGTTTTTTCTACTTTGAGATACAACTTAGTCTCAAAAGGTTATGACTACAAAAAGCTTTTTTGGGTAACAGGTTTCTTGGCATTTTTTATCTCTCCTGTTGCAGATAACCTAACAACAGCACTTATCTTGTCTACTGTTCTTATAACCATTGACAAAGATAACAAAGCATTTCTTGTTCCATCGGCTATTAATATTGTAGTCGCTGCTAATGCAGGTGGTGCGTGGTCACCATTTGGAGATATTACAACACTTATGGTGTGGGTAGATGGTAAAGGTGCATTTGTTGAGTTTTTATATCTATTCCCTGCATCATTTATCGGTTGGGGTGTAACAGCATTTCTATTAAGCCGTTTTCTCCCAAATGGAAATCCTCCATTTAATGCTGATGAGAAAAAAGCAGAAATTTTAGAGGGAGGAAAGCAGATTATTGCTCTTTTTGCTTTAACTATTATTTTAGCTATTATCTCACATCAACTTCTTCATCTTCCTGCTATGTGGGGTATGATGTTTGGTTTAGCGATACTTAAACTTTATGTTTATATGTTAAATAAAAAGAACCGACACAATGATAACGATGATAATGATATAGAGAAGATTAATGCCTTTTCTTGGATTGCTAAAATCGAAAACGATACACTTCTGTTTTTCTTTGGTATCTTAGCAGCTGTTGGGGGGCTTCATTTTCTTGGTTTCTTGGAGTATTTTACCGCTCTCTATAGCCAATTTGGAGCAACAGCTGTCAATATTGGTGTAGGTTTCCTTTCAGCTATTGTTGATAATGTTCCTGTTATGTCAGCAGTATTAAAAGCAAATCCAAATATGGGAGTGGATACACAAGCACAATGGATGTTGGTAACTATGACAGCAGGTGTTGGTGGGTCTCTGATTTCATTTGGTAGTGCTGCTGGTGTTGGTGTTATGGGTAAATTGCATGGTATCTATACATTTAGCTCTCATATGAAACTAGCTTGGACCGTGCTTGTGGGATATATTGTATCTGTTTCTATTTGGTATTTTCAGTTTTTGATTTTAGGAATCGGTGCGTAATTTACACCAAAAAATTTAAATGGTGGGCTTTAAAGCACCACCCTATAAAGTTATAAGATATAATTAATAATATTGTATACTTCCATCAAATTTAACTTTAGGAATACTTATATGAAACAAGTACCAATTCTAGTCCTAGACTTCGGTTCACAATATACACAATTAATAGCAAGAAAACTAAGAGAGAGTGGAGTTTACTGTGAAGTTGTTCCGTATAGAGAAGATATAGTAGATATAAAATCTCGAAAACCACAAGGGATTATTTTATCAGGAGGCCCTGCCTCTGTTTATAGTGAGGATGCATATAAACCAAGTGAAGAGCTTTGGGATTTAGGACTTCCTATTATGGGTATCTGTTATGGTATGCAGTTGATTACTCAATACTTTGGTGGTGAGGTAGTCGCTTCAAATCATCATGAGTATGGTAAAGCAGAACTCAATATTAAAGATTCTAAAATTTTTGATGGTATGAGTAGTGGTAAAACAGTTTGGATGAGTCATGGAGATAGAGCCGAGAGGCTACCTGATGGGTTTGAGGTGATTGCTATGAGTGAGAATTCTCCTTATGCAGGTATTGCCAATGAAGAGAAAAATATATATGCTTTTCAGTTTCACCCAGAGGTACACCACTCAGTAGAGGGAACAAAACTACTTAAAAATTTTGCTAAGTATATTTGTGGATGTGATAGCACTTGGAATATGGGTGGTTTTGCCAAAGAGAAGATAGAGGCTATTAAAGCACAAGTTGGAGATAAAAAGGTTTTATGTGGGGTATCTGGTGGGGTTGATAGCTCTGTTGTTGCGGCTATGTTACATGAAGCACTGCCAAATGAGCAACTTATCTGTGTATTTGTTGACCAAGGTCTCTTAAGAAAGGATGAGGGACAGCAGGTTCAAGATATGTTTAAGCTTTTAGGTATTCCTCTTATTACTATTGATGCAAAAAAAGAGTTTATGGAGGTACTAAAAGGTGTAAGTGACCCCGAGACTAAAAGAAAAGCTATTGGTGAGAAGTTTATTGAAGTTTTTGATAAAGAGGCTCAAAAACATACAGATGTCGCTTTTTTGGCACAAGGAACACTCTATACAGATGTGATAGAGTCAGTATCTGTAAAAGGTCCCTCAAAAACCATTAAATCACACCATAATGTGGGTGGACTTCCTGATTGGATGACCTTTGAACTCGTTGAACCATTGCGAGAGATTTTTAAAGATGAGGTACGAAAACTTGGATTGGAACTTGGACTTCCAAAGAGCATGATAGGTAGACACCCTTTCCCAGGACCTGGTCTAGCCATTCGTGTAATGGGTGATGTAAATGAAGAAGCTTTAAGACTCCTTAGGGAATCAGATGCTATAATGCAAGAGGAGCTTAAATCAACAGGTTACTATGATAAAGTATGGCAAGCCTTTACTGTACTGCTAAATGTTCAGTCAGTTGGAGTAATGGGTGACAACCGTACTTATGACAATACTGTATGTATCCGTATGGTAGAGTCTGTTGATGGTATGACGGCTACCTTTGCTCATATTCCTCATGATATTTTGGAGGGGATGAGTCGACGAATAATAAATGAGATTGATGGGATAAATAGAGTAGTCTATGACATCTCATCTAAACCTCCTGCTACTATTGAGTGGGAATAGATTTTTATAGGAGAAAAAAATGTTACAAAGAGGTCTAATAACAATTTTACTATTATCAGGAGTATTATACTCTATGGGAAATCCACCACCCAACTATGATGCTCAATATGATGAGATGATAGAAAAGGAAGTCTCTGCCGATATTGAATCTATTAGAACAGATAGACTGGCAAAAGAGAAAGATATTTTATCAGGTATAAAACTTAAAAGTTTAGTTTTTCAAGAGAAATTAATTACTACAAGTGATGGGAAAAAAGTAAAAAAAAATATACCAGTAAAGTTGGTATTTAGAGGAGATAGTGTTGTATATATCAATAGTGTAAAAAATATGGATAGAGAGATAAAGACTAATATAGTAATAAAAAATCCTATTCCTGATGGAACAGAATATATTAAAGGTTCTGCTATCTGTGGTGAAGGATGTACTATAAGTTATTCAAAAGATGGAGGAGAGACACTTACACATTCTGATAGACATGGAGCTTCATATATAGAGTTTCATTTTTCAAATATCTATCCTGAAAAAGAAGTGCGTATGGGTTTTAGAGCAATAATAAAATAAATATATAAGGGGGATTATTATATGGAATATATATTAATTGTACTAATCGTTACAATAGCTATATCAACAGCTATTAATGTTTTTTTAAAAAAATTTGATATACCAACAGTTATTGGTTATATAGCTACAGGGCTTATAACTATGCAACTTTTTGATTTTGGTGAACACTCTCAAGAGACATTGGCTCATCTTGCAGAGTTTGGTATTGTCTTTTTGATGTTTACCATTGGGTTAGAGTTCTCTATAGGGCATATGAAGTCTATGAGAAAAGAGGTCTTTGTCTATGGGGCGTTACAGGTAATACTTAGTGGAGTTATCTTTATCTTTTTAGCCTACTCACTTTTTGGACTAGAACTAAAAAGTGCCATTGTGGTAGGTTTTGCACTCTCTCTCTCTTCTACAGCCATTGTTATTAAGATACTAACTGAAAAAAATCAGATACACTCTGGCTATGGGCGTGTTGCTGTTGGGGTACTTGTCTTTCAAGATTTAGCTGTTATTCCTATGCTTTTGATGATTTCCATCTTTACCTCTACAAATAGCTCTGTTTCTGAACTATTACTAAATACACTTCTACAGGCACTTGTTGTCTTTTTTATCCTTTTTGGTGCTGGAAAATATTTTATTGAACGATTTTTTGATTGGGTTATCTCTTCCAAATCAGAAGAGATATTCTTAGTCGCTGTTATATTGGTGGTTATTGCCTCATCTGTGGTTGCTGAACTCTTTGGTTTCTCCTATACTCTAGGTGCATTTATCGCAGGTATGACTATCGCAGAGACCAAATTTCGCTATCGTATAGAGGCTGATTTGATTCCATTTAGAGATATTTTGCTAGGTGTGTTTTTTGTAACTATAGGTATGCAGATAGAGCTTGGTATAGTGGTTAATTATGGGTTTATTATTTTAGGTCTGTTAGTGGCTATTATGCTTATTAAAGCTGTTGTTTTATTTGGAATTGTTCAGTTCTCTGTTCAAAAGAGAACTGCTATCAAAAGTGCAATGTCTCTAATGCAAGTAGGTGAGTTTGCTTTAGCTATCTTTGCTTTGGCATTTAGCAACAGACTTATAAGCTCTGATACCAATCAGATTATGATTATGACAGTGGTTCTCTCCATGGTTCTAACTCCATTTATTCTAAATAATATCAAGTCATTAACCAATAGATTTTTCAAAGAACCAACGGTATTAAGAGAGAGAGCAATAGTATCAACAGGGTATCAAAATCATATTATTATCTGTGGGTATGGTCCTTTGGGAGTGAGATTAGCTAACACATTCAAAGAGAAAAACCTACTATATCTCATACTTGAACATGATGTAAATGTAGTTGATAAAGCTATTGAGGCTGGAGAGGAGTCTATCTTTTTTGCCAATGCAGGTCAAAAAGGTGTCTTGGAACATTTTGCTATCAAAAAATCCTTAGCCATTATTGTTGCTATAGAAAATGAACATCGACTACGCCTTATTTGTGAAAATATTGACTCTTTTGATGCAGATATAAACTCTGTAGTTATGGTTAGAAATAGTTCAGAAGAAGATGCCATCTCCAATTTAAATGTAAAACACTTGATTAATGGGCGTGATATTATCTCAGATATGTTAGTTGAGAGGGTAGTAGAGTGCAAGATTTAAAGAGACAATGCTCGACTTTTTTCTATATCTTGCTCTATTGCTACTCTCAAAGTATCAACTCCATCAAATTTCTGATTATCACGAATAAAAGCGATAAATTCTAGCTCTATATTACCAGTAATTGACCCTATATCAATATCTAAAATATGAGTTTCTATAGCAAAGGAGTTATCAGTGGTCACACGATGACCAAGGAAGCTAACGCTAGGAAGCCAAGAACCATCTATCAAAGTTCTAGTAGCGTAAACCCCCTCTTTGGGGAGTAGATAATTTTGAACTTTTAGATTTAATGTAGGGACAAGCTCTTTTTTACCTAGACCTTGACCTGTTATTACTTCACCATCTATACAATAATTATGGTTTAGTAGCTCATTGGCAAGTTGAATTTCACCATTTTTTATAAACTCTTTGATAGAACGAGAGTGTACAGATATACCTTTGTGTCTGACCTCTTTAATAACCGTTACTTTACCACTAAAGAGTTCTTGGAGTAGGGTGGTATCACCCTCTTTTCTATAACCAAAACCAAAATCATAACCTACTATAATAGTCTCTAATTTTGGAAAGTCTTCTTTTAGTTGTTTTACAAACTCTTTAGCTGATAGAGATTTTATCTTATCAAAATGGTAAAAAAAACAGATTTTTTTTATCTTCTTTGTTCGTTTATATCCAGGTGTCAAAACTGAACTGTTTCGTTCTATAATAACTACTGCTTCAGCTCTACTTATAAGTGCTTGGTGTCCTCGGTGGATACCGTCAAATGAGCCTATGGCGATAGACTTTATGCTGTTGGCTAACTTCATATTTTCCTAAAATGATATATATATTCGATATTGCCAGATTTACCTGCCAATTTTGAGGGCGTACTATAGCATAACTCCCACCCTAAATCAATGGTTTGTGCTTTAAATATCTCTTTTGCCTCTTCTATAGCTTCAAGATTTACGACAACCCCACGGCTATCTCGTTTAATATTTTTACCTACTTCAAATTGTGGTTTAAAAAGCAAAATCATATCTTTAGCACTCAAACGGTCAATATCATCTATAATTTTTAAGATGGAGATAAAAGAGACATCACATGTGACTATATCAAAAGTTCTATCTGTTTGAAACTCTCTTATGTCTGTCTCCTCAAAAATTTCTACTTTGGGATTATCTCTTAGTGAGTGGTGTAACTGATTTGAACCAACATCTACAGCAGTTACAGATTTAACTTCATTTTCAAGTAGTATCTGAACAAAACCTCCTGTAGATGAGCCAATATCTAAAGCTCTTTTATCTTTTAAATCTAGGGGATACTCTTCTAAAAATAGTTCTAGTTTTTTTGATGCACGGCTTACATAAAATTTTTCTGTATCTATATCTATATTTGAATTTTCATTGCATTTTGTTGAGGGTTTTGCTTTTTTGCCATCTATAAAAACTTTGCCTCTTTTTATGGCATCTATGGCTCGGTTTCGGCTCTCGAAGTAGTTATTTTGTACTAGGTATTTGTCAAGGCGTTGCATCTATTACCTTATATCTATTATTATTATGTTGATATAGATTTGATTAATTCTATTTGAACTATAAAAATAGTTATCTTGATTTGGAACTATTTGTCTAAAGTATTTTTGCACATCTTCTCTACTTTTGAAACCACCATTTTCTGTAAATCTAATCAACGCATCCATTTTTATCCTTTTCTATTTTTCACCCAAAAGCACCATCCGAATATCCGAATGAGCAATATAACTAATTGTTTTTCCATTTTTTGCTGTTATAAGTATCTTATACTTTGCTAACTCATTTAGATACTTCCTAGCCGAATTAGCCGAAACATCATAATCTACAGAAATCTCTTTGGCTGTAAAAATTCGCCCAGGGGTCTTTAGAGCCTTTTTTACAATATCTTTTTGCACAAAATTAAGCTTCTCCCCAATTTTAGAGCCACTTAACAGAGTAGCAATCTCTTCAAACTCACGGCTTTTAACCTGTAGATAGCTAAGTAGTTCATCAATAGCCCTTAAAATCACTTCAACTTGATAATAGATAAAATAGGTCAAATCATTATCATCAATCTCACTATAAAGATAACTCATACCATATTTTTTAGGTGCTTCTTTTAAAAATTTGGAAATAGAGATATATTCAAAATAGTCAAACCCATTTTTGAGCATATACCAATAAAAAATTGCTCTAGCAGTCCGTCCATTACCATCGCTAAATGGGTGTTCATAACCTATCATAAAGTGCAAAATAATAGCTTTGACCACAGGGTCTATAAAAACAGAGCCATGCTCTCCATCATGTTTTTCATTTGCAAAAATACAGATTTTAGAAAGTCGCTCTGGTATTTGGGTATAGCATGGTGGTCTATGCACCACCTCTCCATCTCGTCCACTACTAATAAATATATCATTGTCTTCACGAAATTGCCCAGGAATTACCCCATTTTCAGAACTACCTAGTGTCGCTATTTTATGAAATGAGAGTATCATATCTATAGTCAAATTCTCATTTTTGACTATTTTTATCTCTTTCATTAGAAGATAGTTATTGAGTATCATCTGTTCATCTTCTGTTCTAGGTTTTCGCTCATGAGAGAGCATATCTTTTGCAATTCTTCTTGTAACCGAAGCCCCCTCTAACTGTGAACTGCTAATAGCCTCTTCCATAATAAGAGAAGAGATTAGAAAATTCTTTTTTAGAGAGTTTGTTGGAACTATCCCTTGTCGAGAGAAGTTGTATATCTTATATAATTTAGCTCGAAGTGAGTCAGGAATACAAAAATTAAAATTATGCTCCTCTTTGTCATAGAGTTCAATCTCTTTTAGTTTAAAGAGACGCATCATTTTTGTAGCCCACCATGCCATCTGTGGATTGTCATCTTTCTCTACACGCCAACGAAACTCATCCCAATATAGGTATCTACCTTTCTTATCTACATCTTGGTATTTAGAGAAGTAGTTCATTAGCTCGTTATATTGGCTATTTTGTCTTAAAAAATCATCTATTTTATTTATGTTTTTGGTTGAAAAATTAAACTCTGTTGGTGCTACTTCTATTATTTTTTTTGCCATATCTCTACTCTAACGCAATTTTTTTTATTTGCGTTATTATAGCTGAAAACTACTTTAGATGATGTTAATCAGTAATACACTGCTTAATTCCCAGCCCACTAACTACGGTCTCAATAAAATCTCCACAGCTACGACTACAGATATACTCATCTCCTGAAAACTCTATACTAGTAAAGCATTTTTTTGCACTATCTCGTCTATGTAAAACCTCTGGATAAACTTCCAAACTCTTCTCTGCTTCACCTACATATTTACAAATTTTTGTCTTGAAAGTTGGGTCATTATATTCCAAAGTCAGTCTCATATATCCCTCTTCCATTCTCACAATTGCTGTTGCATTATCTGCCATTATTCATTCCTTGTTACAATAGTTATTATAACTATAGCAGAACTAATATAAATTAACTATAATAAGCAAATAAAAAAGTTTCTGTTACTTTTCTTCACGCCTAAAATCACACATTTTATTTTTTAAAATTTCTAATATTTTTTGTGTGTAGATATTTAACAATTTATAATTTTTATATCGGATAAATTAAGTATTAATTAAAGTTTACCCTTCATACCCGTATAATGATTCAACTTTAAATTAAATAGGAGTCCACATTGAATATTCATGAATATCAGGCGAAACAGGTTTTCGCTAAGTATGGTGTACCAACACCAAAAGGTATCATTGCAGAGACAGTTGACCAAGCTGTAGAGAACGCTAAAGAGCTAGGCGGTCCTATTTGGGTTGTAAAAGCTCAAATTCACGCAGGTGGTAGAGGACTTGGTGGTGGTGTAAAACTTGCTAAGTCTATTGATGAGGTGAGAGAATTGGCTGATGAGATTCTTGGAATGCAACTGGTAACTCACCAAACAGGTCCAGAGGGTAAACGAGTAAATAAAGTATATATCGAAGATGGAGCAGATATTAAAGATGAGTTCTATCTCTCTGTTGTACTTGATAGAGCTGCTGAACTACCAATTATTATGGCTTCAACAGAGGGTGGTATGGATATTGAGACTGTGGCTGAAAAAACTCCTGAGAAAATTATCAAGATAGAGATTGACCCAGCTATCGGTTTTCAAGGTTTCCACGCTAGAGAGCTTATTTTTGGTCTTGGTATTACAGACAAAGCAGAGCAGAAGAAGATAATGAAATTTGCATCAGCTATCTACAAAGTTTATATGGATACTGATGCAGAGATGATAGAGATTAACCCACTAGTTAGAACTGGTAGTGGTGATTTTATAGCCCTTGATGGCAAGATGGGCTTTGATAACTCTGCTCTTGGTAGACAACCATTTATTGCAGAGATGAGAGATATTACCGAAGAGGATGAGGATGAGAGAGAAGCAGCTAAATATGGTCTATCTTATGTAGCTCTTGATGGAGAAATAGGTTGTATGGTAAACGGTGCTGGTCTAGCGATGGGTACAATGGATACTATCAACTACATGGGAGGAACACCTGCAAACTTCCTTGATGTTGGTGGAAGTGCAAATGCAGAGACAGTTGCAAAAGGTTTTGAGATTATCCTACAAAATCCAAATGTAAAAGCGATTTTTGTAAATATCTTTGGTGGAATCGTAAGATGTGACAGAATCGCAAATGGGATTATCGAAGCGACCAAGATTACAGATGTAAATGTACCTGTAGTTGTTAGACTTGATGGTACAAACGCACCAGAGGCAGCTGAAATCTTAAAAAATGCAAATATAGCTAATCTTATAGTGGGTGATGATTTGGGTGACGGTGCAGCAAAAGCCGTAGCAGCAGCAAAAGGAGAAAAATAGATGTCAATTTTAGTAAACAAAGATACAAAAGTAATCGTACAAGGGTTTACAGGTAAAGAGGGAACATTCCATGCAGAGCAGTGTATCGCTTATGGTACAAATATTGTTGGTGGTGTAACACCAAATAAAGGTGGTCAAACTCACCTTGGTCAACCAGTTTTCAATACAGTAAAAGAGGCAGTTAAATCAACAGGTGCAACTGTATCTATGGTATTTGTTCCACCTGCATTTGTGGGTGACGCAGTCATGGAAGCAGCAGAAGCTGGAATTGAGTTAGCAGTTATCATCACAGAGGGTGCGCCTGTAAAAGATATGCAGATGGCAAAAGCACATGCAACCAAGCATGGAATGATGACCATTGGACCAAATTGCCCAGGTGTAATTACAGCAGAAGAGTGTAAGATAGGAATTATGCCAGGCAATATCTTCAAAAAAGGTAATGTCGGACTTATCTCAAAGTCAGGTACACTTACTTATGAGGGTGCAAATCAAGTATGTAATGAGGGTTACGGAATCACAACAGCAGTTGGAATCGGTGGAGACCCAATTATCGGTCTAAGCTATAAGCAACTACTTCAAATGTTCCAAGATGACCCTGAAACAGAAGCAATCGTAATGATTGGTGAGATTGGTGGAGACTTAGAGATTCAAGCAGCTAAGTTTATCAAAGAGAATGTAACAAAACCTGTTGTAGCATTTATCGCTGGTCAAACTGCACCTAAAGGTAAAACAATGGGTCACGCTGGAGCTATCATTAGTGGAAGTTCAGGAACTGCAAAAGAGAAAATGGAAGCGTTAGAGGCTGTTGGCGTTAAAGTTGTTGTATCTCCTGCTGAGATTGGGAAGGCTGTTAAAGAGGTGCTTTCTTAAGCTTATTTTAGACAAGACAAGGCGATGCCTTGTCTCTACAGTAAAAAAATAATAATTTATGTTGTTTCTTAAGTTTTTTTGTGTATAATTATTACATATATCTTTTAAGGAAGTTTCATAATGCATATAATAATAAGAGATAAAAAAGAGCAAATTTTTTCATCAAATAGAGAAGTTCAGTTATCAGCAAGTGAAGAGACTGTAAGTCGTACAGATATTTATGGTAACATACTCTACTATAATCATACATTTTCTAAAATTTCTGGTTATGGGACAAAGGAGCTTATTCGTAGACCATATAGTATATTAAGACATCCTGATATGCCTAAAGCAATTTTTTATTTTATTTGGCAAACTCTTTTGGCAGGTAATTCTACTCATGCTCTTATAAAAAACTTTACAAAAGATGGAAATTATTACTGGCAATTAATAAAGTTTAAAGTTCAAAAAGATAATCAAAATAATACGATATCATTTTTATCTCAAGGGAGACAAGCTCCTAAACAGGCTATAAAAGATATAGAACCACTATACAAAAAGTTATTGGAGAATGAAAAAAAATATAATATAGATAGCTCTATAAAGGCTCTATTGGCTTTTTTAAATAGTAATAATATGGCAACATATAATGATTATATCTGTAGAGTATGCAAAGAGAGGAGATGCAGTCTCTTTTCTAGCTTCACAATGTAGATTATGCTTACTAAAACTATTTTTCACACTTGCTACACATTATTTTCTACTACATTAATATATGTTAAGGCAAAAAGATATATAATAGTAGTCATATCTCTGAAGGGGAGTCTATGAAGGAAGTATTAATAGTTATATTATCTGCTGTTGTTGGATATATTGTATTGTCAGCATTCTCTGTCAGTGATACACCTGGAGAAGCAGTGCGTAGGATTTTGGATCAATCCAAATCAAATACAGAGGTGCAACTTACTAGGATAGCAAGTAAAGAGAGTGTGGAGAGGACTAAACTACAAGAACAGACAAAGCAAATACAAGTAAAGGAAGATGCTAATGTAAAAATAGAAGAGATAGAGGGTCAAACAAAAACTCAAATAGCAACTATAAATGCTAACTCTTCTGATAATCAAAAAGCAGAAGATAACAAGATGTTAATTGCTATCTCACTTTTGGCATTTATCCTTATCTATATCTATCTTAAGTATCAAAGAACTTTAGCACAAGATGAACTAGAAAAAGAGAAAGAGTATAAAGATATGTTGGCAAAAAAGGAGTATGCAGAGAGAATTTTAGCCATCGTAGCAACAGGTAATATATCAGTTGAGACAGAGCATAAGCTTCTAAAAATTTTAGATGAACTTAACAATCCACAGATTCATATCAATAATCCTAATAATCAACTTGGTAGACATCCAAATCCTGATATAGAGCAACTTCCTCTTCAGCGAAATAGGTAATCTTTTATTCATATATATTGACAACTATTATACTTAAAACAGCTTGTCTCAAAAGGTAACATTAAGTATTATAGGTGTAGTAATTGTGGATTATTCAAAACAAAATCACACAAAATAGGCTATTCTACTATCAGTGAAGAAACCTCTCACTTAAATTAAAATTAACAAGGGGACCAAATGGCAGTAATGATAGCTCCTGAGAACACTCCAGTATGGGTAAACACAGCTAGATGTAAAGCATGTGATATCTGTGTAGATTCATGTCCAGCAGGTGTGCTTTCTATGCAGGCAGAACCAAGTTCAACTTTAGGTGCGATGATTTCAGTAATCGCTCCTGATTCATGTATCGGATGTAGAGAGTGTGAACTCGTATGTCCAGATTTTGCTATTTATGTGGCAGAGAAAAAAACATTTAAATTTGCTAAATTGACAAGTGCTTCTAAAGCAAGACAAGAGGCTATTGCAAATAATAGGTATAGACTACCTAAAGATTATAAGGAGGCAAACTAATGTCAGAACTAAGAGAAATTATATCAACTGGTAATGAACTATCAGCAAAAGCTGCAGTAGATGCTGGATGTAGATTTTTTGGTGGATACCCACTAACCCCTTCAAGTGAAATTATGCATGTTGTCTCTGACCTTTTACCAACAGTAGGTGGTACTTCTATTCAAATGGAAGATGAGATTGCAGGTATTTGTTGTGTTATTGGTGCGGCTATGAGTGGTGTTAGAGCATTAACAGCAACATCTGGTCCTGGTATGTCACTAAAAGCTGAAAATCTAGGTCTTGCTCAAATGGCAGAAGTACCTCTAGTTTGTGTAAATGTTATGAGAGGTGGGCCATCAACTGGTCTTCCAACTCGTGTATCACAAGGTGACATTAAACAGGCTTCAAATCCATCTCATGGTGATTACCGTTCAATTACACTATGTGCAGGTAGTTTAGCTGAGTGTTATACTGAAACAGTTAGAGCATTTAACCTAGCTGATAGGTTTATGCAACCAGTAATTGTTCTACTTGATGAGACTATTGGACATATGCATGGAAAAGCAAATATCCCAACTCCTGAAGCAGTAAAAGCAGGAATTGTTCCTAGAAAAAGATTTGATGGACCAGCAGAGGAATATCACCCTTATGAGTGTGAACCAACCGAACCAGCTATTCTTAACCCTATGTTTGAGGGTTATAGATACCACTATACGGGTCTTCACCATGATAAAAATGGTTTCCCAACAGAAGAGATTGAGACTTGTAGAAAACTGATTCAGAGACTTGAAGATAAAGTTATGGCTCACCAAGATGAGATTGAACTTAACGAAGAGTTTATGTGTGATGACCTTACAGGTGAAGAGGGTGAAGTATTAATTATAGCTTATGGTTCAGTATCCCTAGCGGCAAAAGAGGCAATTCGTACCTTAAGAGCTGATGGAGTCAAAGCAGGACTATTTAGACCAATTACTGTTTGGCCATCTCCTGCTAAGAGAATTAAAGAGTTAACAGACAAAATTAAAAATGTTCTCTGTGTTGAGCTAAACATTAGACAATATACAGAAGAGGTAGAGAGAGCTTCAAGTAGACTTGATATTGAAGGTCTATATAAAGTTAACGGTAGAGCAATTTCTCCTAACGAAATTGTAAGCAAAGTTAAGGAGGTATTCTAATATGGCATTTAATTATGATAAATATTTAAGAGTTGAAAAGATGCCAACACTATGGTGTTGGGGTTGTGGTGATGGTGTAATCTTAAAATCATTCATCCGTGCTGTTGATAAACTTGGTATTAACAAAGATGATATGTGTATTGTATCTGGTATTGGTTGTTCAGGAAGATTCTCTTCTTATCTTGACTTTAACACCGTTCATACTACTCACGGTAGAACTATAGCATATGCCACAGGTATTAAACTTGCTAATCCAGACAAACATGTTGTTTGTGTTGCTGGAGATGGTGATGCACTTGCTATTGGTGGTAACCATACTATTCATGGTTGTAGAAGAAATATTGATATGACTTTGATTATAATTAACAACTTTATTTATGGTCTTACAAATTCACAAACTTCTCCAACTACTCCTCAGGGTATGTGGACAGTTTCTCAAAAAGCAGGTAACATTGACCCTACTTTTGATGCTTGTAAATTGGCTATTGCATCAGGTGCTTCATTTGTTGCAAGAGAGACAGTAAACTCTCCTAAAAAGATGGAAAAAGTTCTAGTTGAGGCGTTAAAACATAAAGGGTTTAGTTTTGTAGAGATTAACTCTAACTGTCACATTAACCTTGGTAGAAAAAATAAGATGAACTCTGCTATGGCTA
>FPHE01000026.1_pt1 | contig 33424 bp, 31 predicted proteins | sample 1057201 | NCBI WGS metagenome assembly FPHE01 (sample SAMEA4473311, study PRJEB15554) | hydrothermal vent metagenome | biome: marine basaltic hydrothermal vent biome; feature: marine hydrothermal vent; material: water | place: Pacific Ocean | collected 2011-06-14/2011-07-23 | depth 1155 m
TATCGCATCAAAAATGCCACCAAAGAGGATATACTAAAAGATAAACAGGAGTACTTCAAAAAATGGACAAAACGAATATATAGCAATATCAGACTTAGTATCATAAGCGTTGACCATAGCAAAAAAGAGGTAAAGGTAAAAATCGTATTTGATTATCTGCTTAAAAATAGTAAAAAAGAGTTGAAGGGGGTTAGTAGACATCTGCTTACTCTTAGAGAGATAGGGGAGAAAGTATTGATTACGAAAGTTGAGTTGGCTAGGTAGTTAACTTAAAATTGCTCAAAATAAAGGACTTTGACCCCTTTATTTTGGCTCTAAAGATGGGGGGGAGTTTTTAAGTTTTAACTAAAAAAGATATAATATAAACAAAACTAAACAAAAGGTTAGCATAATGACTATAGCCATGAACCAACAAGAGTTAATTTTTACACCAATGGTTATCACCAATGTAATTAATACACTAAAAGAAAAGGCACTTGACATAAGAGACAGAGCTATTTTTTCAACCATTTATAAGATTATCAGTATAGCTTTTGATGAGAGTGTAACCATGAAAAACCATTTTGCAACTGCTAAACTAGAGCTTAGTGTAGAGGAGATGAAAAATATTGATTTTGATGCCCTATATGATAGACTAGAAAGCACCGAAGATAATCTTTGGCTACTACATGAACAGTTTGAAAACAGTACCAATATCTATGAGATACAACTTTTTGATTTGCTTGATAGCACTCTTGATAATTTTGCAAAAATCAACAATATTTTAGGCTATTTTGAGAGTCAACTTATCCAAAACAGGTTGAAATCTGCGTAATGAAGATAGAGAAAACAACAAAATACAAAAGAGAGCTTAAAAAGGTTCTTAAAAGTCCTACAATAAGTATCAAAAAAATAGATAAAACCATAGAGACTTTTATTACAAATCCTGAACAAAACTCTTTAGATACAAAAATCATCAAAGGCTGTTCTGACTATACCAATCTACATCAAATTAGAATCAATTCTGATTATAGGATTCTTTTTGAACTCATAGATGAGATTATGTTGCTTAGGCATATTGGGAAACATAATTATATTGAGAAGAGGACTAAGGATTGTTGAGGCAAGAAGAGGTTTTGCCAACTTAGTTTTTTCGATAATAGATAAAACTAAGCAATGGTTGTTTCAAGATACGACTCAAAAACTCATCTGTTCCTGTTGGCAAAAGTGATGGTTTTAGAGTTATCTATTTTTTACGAATCCAAGAGAAGATTTATCTTTTGGAGATTTATTCTAAAAGTGATTTGGGGAATATTGAAGATAAGAGATTGATTGAGATTTTATTGGCTAATGGGTTGGGGTGATATTGAAGTTATAAGTAATAATATAAACTGAAGTCAAAAGCAAGGATGGTAATTGGGGAAAAAGTGCTTGGGATAATATGAAATGACAGTAAAATTATTATTTTAGGTTTACAAATTTATACATCAAATATCTCATCATAAGGCTTTGCTCTATCAAAATACCAACCTTGCCCATACTCTATCCCAAAACCTTTTAAAATCTCTACTATCTCCTCATTCTCAACAAACTCTGCAATGACCTCTATACCATTTGTTTGGCAGAAAAATGTAATGGCTTCAATAATACTATGTGCCTTTTTATCATTATGAATATTTTTAATCATACTCCCATCAAGTTTGAGATAGTCTATAGAGAGATTAAATAGATGGTTCATATTGGAAAAACCTGCACCAAAATCATCTATACATATCTTGTATCCAAGAATTTTAAGTTGTTTGATTGATGCCTCTACTCTATTGTAGTCAATACTTTTATTCTCTAGTATCTCTATAAATATTCTCTTGGAGAGGTCACTGTTTTCAAAAAGAAGTGCTAATATAGAGTCATTTAAGAGGTCATCTGCACTTAGATTGATACTTATTTTAAGATTGCTGTTTTGTTGTAATTTTTTAACATTATACTCTATGACTTTCATGCCTATTCGACTATAGAAGTAACTCTCTTCTAGGTCTGGCAAAATTTTATCAGGGAAGATGATTTGATTATCATTCTCTATACGCAAAAGTGCTTCATAATGGTGAACTCTATTGGTATAGAGATTTATAATCGGCTGATAGTGACAGACTAACTGGTCAGACTCAATCATCTCTTTGAGTCTATCTCGATAGAGCCTTTTGTTATCTGATATATCAAAATATTGAACTCTATTTCGACCACTATGTTTTGCCTCATAGAGAGCAGTATCTGCGTTATGTATTGCATCTTGAAGAGATGAAGCTACTTCACTCTGAATAAAAGCACCAATTGATAGTGTCAATTGGACTATATCATTTTGAATTTTGAAATTATCTCTCTCAATTGTTAATCTAATATCCTCTGCTCTATATTTAAAACTCTCAACAGTAGTATCTTTTTTAGATATTAGGAGCAGAAACTCTTCCCCTCCATATTGTATAAAAATATCTCGTTTGTTTAGGAGATTAGATATTTTTTTTATAACAGAGTTGATAACTATATCTCCATTATTATGTCCATATATGTCATTGATTAGTTTAAATCGGTCTATATCTACTAGTGCTATATAGTAGTTTGAGAAATTTATCTTCTCATAGTTATCAGTCAGATAAGACCTATAAAATGTACCTGTATTTGGGTTTCTATAGGAACTATTTTTTATGTAAGAGTTTCTTAAAAAATATGATATAAGTATGGCTGATAGAAAAAGCACTAAAGCAAAAAATGCTGTAATGGTTTTTACGCTTACCATAAGGAGTGAAGTTAGAGAGTTGTAGCTTGTTTGAGTATAATCTATTACTAAAAATGCAGATAGGTCATCTTTTTGAAGCATAGGCTTGATAAGCGTAAAGCCTAAATCTTTTATATTCTCTTGAATATATACTTGTTTACTATTGCTCTCTTTTGCTTTTCTCAAAGACTCCTCTTCATCTATACCCTCTAGCCTAAAGAGTTGAATCTCTTGGATGTTATGCTTATCATCACTATCTAAAAGAATATAGAACTTATCCTCTTTTGATATAAGTACAAATAGAGATGATATATTTCTATTTTTAAAATCTACTAATAGCTCTGTAGCTCTTTTTCGCATATCACTATCTTGACTGCTCTCTTTTATAAAGTTAGAGTTATTATTGATGATTTTATCAATAAGTTTATCAGAAAAAGCATCAGTTCCATCAATAGATTGGCTCAAAAGCATAGTTTTTAAACTATTTTCATATACAGGAAGGTTACTGTATAGTTGGGCAAAAAGGAAGCAGACAAGTGCATAGACGACTATACTATAGTAGTAAAATCTATTTATATTAGAAAAAACAGATTTATTATTCACAAAGACTCCCTTAAGTTTTCAAATTAGAAAACTATTCTAACATAGAATCGTGCATTATCGTGAATAATAAGTCCAATATCTCTTCAATATGGGGTAATTATAAGATAAATTAGAGCATTCGCTGTTTAAAAAGATTGTTTTTAAACAGTAACATAATCTATTTTGTTAAATTTAAAAAACAGATAGGATTAAGATTGCACTCATTAATACGATATTTGCTATTAGATATTCTGAGTCCATTTTTTTTAAGTCGCTCATCTACGAACATTATTTGAGTTCGTCCTTTTTTGACATATATAGCCCCTATACTCTTTTTATCTTTTTTTAGCTCACTATAGCTATCTACTATAATTATCTTTTTTGAGCTTTTGTTTTTTGGAAAGAGTAGAATATCTGCTTTTTTTATAGAATCAGTTTTTGTTATCTTTAATTTAGTCATAAGACTCTTATTATTACTAAAGTAGGAGAGTTTTTTATCTGACTCTATACTTGATAGTGCCTCATTTACTTTCTCAATATTTAGTTCTGCAAATGATAAGAGTGGAGCAAGTAATAATATATATAAATATTTGATTTTCATCTTATATCCTTTTTAGAAATCATACAATAAAACAGCACAAAACATTGTAAAATATTTTATCTAATATTTTTACTTAACCATAATGTGAGCAAACTGTGAACAGATGTATAGAGCTAACTATAGCAAAATTATTAATTATTTAGATATAATTTTGCAATTAATTCACTATAATTAAGGATAGAGATGCGTATATTAACAGGAATTCAAGCTTCAGGCAAACTTCATATAGGAAATTACTTTGGAGCGATGAAGCCGATGATAGAACTCCAAGAGAGTGGAGAGCTTTTTACATTTATTGCAAACTACCATTCACTAACTACATCAAAAGATGCTAAACTACTAAAACAGCTTACTATGGATGCCGTTATAGATTATCTCTCTTTGGGTATAGACCCAAATAAGACGACCTTTTGGGTACAGAGCGATGTTCCACAAGTATTAGAACTATACTGGATTCTCTCAAAGTTTACACCTATGGGACTACTAGAGAGAGCCCACTCATATAAAGATAAAGTTGCAAAAGGCATTACTGCTAATCATGCTCTTTTCTCTTATCCTGTACTTATGGCGGCCGATATTCTTATCCTTGATACAGAGAGAGTTCCTGTAGGTAAAGACCAAATTCAACATGTTGAGATGACTAGGGATATTGCTATTAAATTCAATAATGAGTATGGAGAGATTTTTACGCTACCTGAGCATGTAGTAAATGATAGTGTAGCTACTATTCCAGGGATAGATGGACAGAAGATGAGCAAGAGCTATGACAATGCCATTGATATTTTTATGGAGAGTGAAAAGAAGCTACAGAAACGCTGTAATAAAATTATAAGTTCATCTACTCCAATGGGTGAACCACTAGAATATGAGGGGTGTAATATTTACGCTTTGACCTCTCTATTTTTAGATGAAGATGGAAAGAGTCAACTGCAAAAGCGTTATAGAAGTGGAAAAGAGGGTTATGGTCACTTTAAAAAATATCTCAAAGAACTTATTTGGGAAGAGTTAGCAGAGGCTAGAGAGAAACGAGCCTACTATCTTGATAATCCTGATATTGTTAGAGATATTTTAAGTGATGGTGCTAAGAAGATGCAAAAAATCGCTAATGCTAAGATGAATATTGTACGAGATGCTGTAGGAATTTTTAGCTAAATTGGGGAGACTCTAGGTTAGACTCAATCTTCTGCTCTCTTAGCTTCTGTTCTCTTCGTTTCTTTTTCATCTTCATCTTAGCTAGTTCACGCATATCTTCAGTGGTATCACTCTCATCCATAATCTCAATACCCAAGATGGTCTCAACACAATCCTCTAGGGTCAAAATCCCCTCTGTTTGGTCATAGCCATCTTTGACCAAAAACATATGTTGCTTTTTCTTGATAAACATATCCAAAGCAATTGCAACAGAGAGATTTTCATGTATGGAGTGCATTCTATCTTTTATACTAGAGATGGTTACAGTATTGTCTTTTAGAGACTGTTCAAATATCTTTTTGGTAAGTACAATTCCTATAACATCCTCTATTGTATCGTTATAGACAGGGATTCTGGAGAATTTAAATATATCAGGTTTTGTCTCCATCACCTCTTGGATAGTCATATCTCCCTCTATGGCAAACACTACCGACCTAGGGGTCAATATCTCACTGATTTTTTTCTCATCTAGCTTTAGTATATTCTCTATAAAATCAGACTCCTGCTCATCTATAATCCCCTCATCTTCACTAATAAGCATACTCTCCAAAAGTTCATCTTTAGTTGTGGTTAGCTCATTCTCGTATCCTTTGGATATTTTGTTGGTTACTAGCATTGTGATTAGAATAATTGGATAGGTTAACCAAATAAAAAATTGAATAAATCTAGCTGATATGGGTGCTAATGTTTTCCAGTGGATTGCACCTATGGTTTTGGGGATAATTTCAGAAAAAAATAGAATAGAAAAGGTTAATATTACAGAGACATAAACCATTACACTATCTCCATAAATCTTTGAAGCTTGAGCTCCAACTGCGGCCGCACCAAGGGTATTGGCAATAGTATTTAGAATAAGAATAGATGCAATAGATTTGTTGATATTCTCTTTGTGTGACCGAAGAAGCTTTCCTGCACTAGGTTTCTCTTTTTCAAGAACAGAGATATATGACATCTGCACAGAGAGAAGTACAGATTCAAGGATTGAACATAGAAATGAAATTCCAACAGATAGAAGAAAAAAGAGTATCAAGTAACTCATTTGATTAAATAAACCTTTGTTATAAAATAATTGTTGCAAGACCTAAAAAACTAAAAAAACCTACAATATCAGTGACCGTTGTAAGAATAACAGTGCTTCCAATGGCTGGGTCAATTCTCATCTTTTCTAAAAGAAGAGGGATAGTTGCTCCAAAAAAACCAGCCATAAGAAGATTGATAATCATAGACAAGGCGATAACAATACCTAGCTTGTCTATCTCAAACCATAGAGTTGCAATAATTCCCATTATTATAGCAAATAAAAAACCATTTAATAATGAAATACTCACCTCTTTTATAATAATTCTTTTAGCATCATGAGGTGAAATGTCTCCAAGTGTCAATTGACGAACAACAACTGTTAATGTTTGTGTACCTGCATTTCCACCCATAGAGGCGACTATGGGCATAAGTATAGCGAGTGCAACGATACTATCTAAAACATCTGAAAATAGTCCGATAGTAATAGATGCCAAGATAGCAGTAAGTAGATTTATTCCCAACCATGAGGCTCTCTGTTTACCTGCTTTGAGTATCTCTTCATCCTCTTCAACATCATCATTTAGACCAGCTAGATTATATATCTGTTCAGTTGCTTGTTCACTTATAATATCATGAATATCATCAGAGGTGATTCTACCTATGAGTTTTTTATCTTTTGTAACAATAGGCATTACAAAGAGGTCATACTCTTTAAATAGGTTAACTACATCTTTAATATTATCTTTATCTCCAGAGGTTATCGGTTCGTAGTTCTCCTCTGATTCTGCTATATTATCATGAAAAGTCTTCTCAAAATCAAAGGTCAATAGGTCATCTAAATCTATACTATAGAGTAGCGTATTGTTTTTGGTAGTAATAAATAGATTATGAACATTCTCTATCTCATTAGATTTTTTGAGTTTAGAGAATCGTTTAACAACATCATGAACTATCTCATCCTCTGTAGCAGTAAAGAGTTCCACCTGCATATATGACCCTGCTTCATCCTCTTCATAGGCTTGAAGCTGTATAATATCTTGTTGGTCATCTCTATCTAGTTGTTTAAAAACCTCTGAAGCTATCTTTTTATCATGATTTTCAAGCTCCTGCATAAAGTCAACTTGGTCATCACTCTCTAGTGCTTTGACTGCTTCTACTAAATCTTTAACATCCAATGATGCAATCATATCATCAAAATATCTATCGGGAAGCTCTAGGGCAACATCTCCTAAAATATCTTTGGGAATTAGTTTAATAGCTTCTGAAAATTTCTCTTCATCATACTGTTTTAGTATGTTTGCAATTTCAGAGAAGTGAATCTCATCTCTGTTGTTAGGCTCTAAGTACTCTTTTAGCTCTTGCATATCATCTAACTCCTTTTAGATTTAGTCTCTAATCATCCATTCTCTGCCCTCTATGTCTAGCAGATATATCCAGAGGTACACCCTCAAAGTCAAATTTTGACCTAAGAGTATTGGCAAGGTAGCGTTTATATGAAAAGTGTAGCCCATCAGGTCTATTCATAATTAGTGCAATTTTAGGTGGTTTTATCTCATACTGCGTTGCAAATTTAATTTTGACCACTGCACCATTGTGTGAGGGTACATGATGTTTGTTTATAGCAAATTTAATCACCTCATTGAGCTTTGCCGTTGGAATTCGCTGTTTGTATCTCTCAAATATCAATACAATATCATCTAAGATTTTATGAACCCTCTGACCTGTTTTTGCTGAAATAGTAATCAGTGGTGCATAGTGCAAAAACTTTAGCTCATCACGAATATTATCAACAGCTTTTTCATATGTTATATTATCTCGTATATCCCATTTATTTAAGACTATTAGACAACCAAGCTTATATTTCTCTATCAGATTTGCAATTCTCTCATCAAGTTCTACAACACCAACCGTAGCATCTATAATAAGCAAGGCAATATCTGCCTCTTTTAGCATCTCCTCAGTTCTACCCAAAGCATACTTTTCGATTCCCAAAATCTTACCTCGTCTCCTGATACCTGCTGTATCGACAAAAGTTATCTTATACCCTTTGTACTCCATAGACTCATCAATAGGGTCTATAGTAGTCCCTGCAACAGGAGATACAACAGCTCTCTCCTCTTGGAGTAGAGCATTTAGTAGAGAACTTTTACCAGTATTAACCCTACCGATAATTGCTACTTTTATCTCTCTATCTTCTACTTTCTCCTCTTCACTATAAATCATCTCTACAATATCTTCAAAGCTCTGTTCATCATCCTCTACTATAGTAGGAGCAGACTCCTCTTCTCGCACTGGTATATGCTCCTCTAGCCAAGCATAAAAGTCATTCATATAGCGATTATGACTAACAGAGATAGGTAGTGTCATATCTGCACCAAACTCCAAAAAGTCCCAATATCGCAACTGCTCATCTTTGTCATTATCTATCTTATTTACTATAAGTGCAATAGGTTTTCCAAGCTCTTGAAGACCATAAAATAGCTCTTTGTCTTCATCATCAGGTATATTTTTGCCATCTACCATATAGAGGATAATATCAGCCTCCTTGGCTGTACGAAGAGAGAGTCTTTTGACTGTTGCAAACATCTCTGTACTATCATCAATCCCACCCGTATCAATTACCTCAAAGTCACGATTTTCTGATATGGTGACTATTCTCTTTTTTATATCTCTAGTCGTTCCTACTACATCAGAGGTAATAGCATCTCTCTGTCTTGCTATGCGATTAAAGAGGGAACTCTTCCCTACATTTGGTCGTCCTAGGATGGCTACTTTTTTTAGTTTTTGCATTTATTTGTCTTATGTGAAAATTTATTTGGAATTATATCAGATTTTTAGTTAGGCTACTACAAAGAAATAAATATGCAAATAGCTTTATGATTTTTTCATCCTCCTTTCATCAATTGGGTAGCCGATATAAATAATTAAAATATCATATTGAGTTAATAAAATCCCCTAAAGCCCTTTCTCCAATCGTCTAGTAGTAAACACCCCATCATCAATCTTACCATTTAGCATTACATTATCAAAAGTCAAAATCGTCTTATGCAGAGTTCTTTTTCCTTTTTTTGTGGTCATTGTCATCTCATCAATCAACCATATTCCACTCTCTTCGTGTATCTTTTTTAAGTCAAGATATTTTCTCTTGCCATTGGTCATAAAGTTAATTGCACGAACTACCATATAGTTATCTTTTCGCACGATAGCAATTGTTTTTTCATATCCTGATTCATCTATCACCTCTTGGTTTCTAGGTGTTGCCTCTATCATCCATGCATCATGTCCTCTTACTTGGGTCTCTTTTATAAGTTTAAAATCATAATCCTCTAAGTCTCTATCTGTCATATCAAAGTATGAGAAATCAGAACCCATAAAGCTTGAACTCTTGTCTGTTGAGGGAATTCTTTTTACCTTTTTGAGTGCAGGTAGATACAACCACTGGTCATCATCTTTGGTAGAGTCATCATAATCATAAGTTAAAAATGCTGTGTTTTTTACATCTGATGGACTTTTGAAAAACATGGTTTTGTGTTCATCTTTTCCAAAATCTTTAGCATAAGTTTTGAGGTCTCTTGTACGCTCTTTTCCGTTTTTGTCAATAAGCACCATTAGCATATCTTGCTCTAGTGTTGTACCATCATCTCTTGTATCGACCTTTTCCATAATAGCTCTTGCGTTAGCATCGTCTGCCATTGTTGGTATTGTGAGGAGTGATGCTCCTACTCCTAGTAAAAATAGTAGTTTTTTTGATTTCATTGTTTTTCCTTTTAATTTTTTATATTTTTCGGAATCGGCGTGTTTACACCCGAAAAACGGAGGCAGAGCCATTCCGATTCCTAGTTTTATTTAATCCAACCCCATCGAGCCACCACAATCATCAAAGCAGGTGCTAACAGTAGGTCTGAAAGCAGTGCAAATACAATAACCGACCCTGTCAAAAGCCCAAAGTTCTGCACCGAAATCATATTAGCACTTAGATATGCAAAAAAGCCTAAAGATAGCACAAGCGTTGTAATCATCATCGCTTTTCCTGTAGTGAAAAAGGTCTGCTCAATTGCCTTAGCTGAATCTCCACTCTCTAGGTAGTATCGTTTGAAATTATGCATAAAGTGTATTGTGTCATCTACGGCTAGACCAATAGCGATTGAGCCTATAAGTAGCGTAAACATATCCAGAGGTAAATCCATTACAGCCATCAACAGAAGTCCCATAATAATAGGTACTAGGTTTGGAATCATACTAATAAGTCCAATCCTCACAGAGCCTAAAATCAGCATCATCATAAATGTAATAGCAATAAAAGCAATAATATAACTGCTCACAGATGAGTGAATGGAGTTGGAGAATGTATTACCTAGTAGAGGAGTTATCCCTGTTACTTCGACTTTATCATCTTTGAATGTTGCTTTTGCTTCGACTTTAACAAAATCAAGAATTGTTGTGGAGTATATGGAGTCTATCCACGGTAACTTAATCGTTATTCGTGCTTTTGAGAATTGAGAATCCACCATATCTTCAAGGTCATCAGAGCCTGAATTTTCAAACAGTAGAAGCTCTTGTGAGACAAGATTAGCATCTTTTGGAATAGTATAATATGCCTCATTATTCTCATGTAATGCTCTATTAGTCTCTTTGATAATAGTTGCCAATGAAACCACCTTTCCTACATGAGTATGCTCATCTATATAAGCCTCGAATTTAGTTGATAATTGATTTAGTTTTGCAAGTCTAATTGGGTCAACCCAACCATTCTCCTTGCCTGTATCGACCACTACTTCAATCGTCACCGTACCATTCATCTGCTTATCTATCACCTCTGTTGATACTCTAGTCATATTGTCTGGTTGAAACCATTTTAGAGGATTGTGAGATAGTTTTACCTGCATAGAGGCTATAAGGGCAATTACTACCAACACAAAACTACTAACTAATATTTCCTTGGTATGATTAATAGGAATAGTAGCTAATTTTTTCATCATATTATCTAGCTTTCCTGCTTTTGTTTTTGCTTTTGGTTTGAGCTTTGTAATAGAGAGAAGTGCAGGTAAAAGTGTTAGCGTCAAGACCAAAGAGACCATTACCCCAAGAGAGGCAAATATCCCAAGGTCAGAGATGGGTGCAACCTCACTACCCATAAATGAACCAACCCCAATGGCTGTGGTAATAGAGGTCATAGCAATAGCCAATCCTGAATGCCCCATTGTATAAGCTAAAGCCTCTCTTTTGTCTCCACTCTCATTAAATCTATCAAAAAAGATAGAGAGAATATGCACCGTAGCCCCCACGGAGACAGCTAACAGAAGTGATGGGACAATCTGTGTCGGCAGTTTAAATGCCACCCCTGCCCATGCCATCGTCCCAACAGTTGTCAATAGTGCAAATATAATTACCAAAAGAGGATAAAAAACAGCCGATGCTCGTCTAAATATAACCAATAGAAAAGCCATAATAATTACAAAAGTAATACGCATAAATTTCTGTATATCTGTTCTCATCTGTAGTTTCAAATCATGATTAACATAAGGTGAACCTGCCACAAAAATTTCTAACCCTTTGGCTCTATACTCATCAGCAATTGCTAATATTGAGTTAACCAGTTGAGCATTCTCAGCATCGGTCAAAAATGCTTTTGGCTTATTATCTGTAGAAGCAGAGTCACCAAACCCCTCATCAAAAGCATTCTCATCAGCAACTTTGGTCTCGCCCTCATGAGAGTAGGCATCGGTCTCTATCAAAATAGTGGTCATCTTGCCATCTTGACTAATAAACAAATCTTTGTAGAAATGAGAACTCATAGCTCTCTGTTTGATACTCTCAACCTGCTCCATAGTGGTAGGAAACGGCTCTAACAAATCATCTGTAATTAGCTTATCTCCATCACCTCGTGTATTTCTTACATTATATAGAGAGGTCACATCCTCAACAAAGGGTACTTTAGTCTCTATATCTTTATGTAGCTCTTTTAAGGTTTGGAGAAATTTCAGAGAGAAAATATTATCACTCTTAATTCCTAAAACCACTCGCTCATCGCGTCCAAACTGTTCTCGAAATTTGTTATAAGTAAGTAGAACTGGGTCATCATCATGCATAAACCCCTCTGTGGAGGTATCCATCTTGATTTGTGAAATGTGTGAGATGGGGAAGGCTAAAAGCAATATCAAGACCAAAATAACCTTGAAAGGGTTATCATGGATAAATGAGCCAAATTTTTCCATTAAGCTTTCTAATCGGTTGTGCATCTATTTCCTTTTAATTTTTCTTATTGTACTTATTTAATATGAATCAAAAGTTAATTGATAAAGTTTTACAATGCTTTCTCTTTTAATTTATATTATAACCAATCATCAGCAATCTTTCTCAAACCCACAACATTATCAGAAGCGAATATCTTTAACTTAGTCTCCTTATCTCTTATAGACAAATCATACCGAGCCTCTAGGTACTCAACAATAGCTTCACCTGAATGAATAAGTAGAGGTTTTTTATCAAAATAACTCTGTATGGTATCACCTATAAGGGGGAAATGTGTGCAACCCAATATAATTGCTTTTGGTTCAGGCACATTAGAAAAATAGTGATTCATCGTCGCTTGAAGAATCTCACCACTAAAAATACCCTCCTCTACCATCGGTACAAAGAGTCCTGTTTGAATAGCAGTTATGCTACTATAGCCTAATTTTTCGAGAGCATCTTGATAGCTCTTTGAATCAATAGTTGCACGAGTAGCGATAATTAGTATATTATCATCTTTTTTTATTTTATGCTTCTCTACTGCCATAACACCTGACTCTATCACACCATATACTGGGTATCTACTTTGTGCATTCATATCAGGCAGAGCATAAGCACTAACTGTATTACATGCTGTGATTAGGAGGTCTATATCAAAATTGTTGAAAAATTCTAAGGCTTCAAGGGAATAACGGATAATGGTGTTTTGGTCTTTTGTACCATAAGGGACACGAGCTGTATCCCCATAATATATAATTTCATCAAAAAGTTTATATTCTAAGAGGCTTTTTACTACGCTTAATCCCCCAGCCCCAGAATCAAATACGCCTATTTTCACAATTAAGAGTCTTGCATCATGGACAAAAACTCTTTATTAGTTTTTGTCTTCGTCATCTTAGAAAAGAGAAATTTAAGTCCCTCTACATCCTCCATATTCTGCATAGCATTTCTAATTGCCCATACCTTTTGAAGTACAAGTGGCTCTGTCATTAGCTCCTCTTTTCTTGTTCCTGATTTGGTTACATCTATAGCTGGGTAGATTCTTCTATCAGCTACATATCTGTTTAGAACTACTTCAGAGTTACCTGTACCTTTGAACTCTTCGAAAATAACCTCATCCATACGGCTTCCAGTCTCAATAAGAGCAGTGGCTACTATAGTGAGAGAACCACCCTCTTCTATATTTCTAGCCGCCCCAAAAAATCTTTTTGGTTTATGAAGTGCATTGGCATCCACACCACCAGATAGAACTTTACCTGAACTTGGAGTTACTGTATTGTATGCTCTTGCTAGTCTAGTGATAGAGTCAAGTAGGATAACAACATCTCTACCACTCTCTACCCGTCTTTTTGCTTTCTCTATAACCATCTCTGCTGTACGGACATGATTTTGTGCAGGTAGGTCAAATGTAGAGCTATATACTTCACCTTGAACAGAGCGTTGCATATCTGTCACCTCTTCTGGTCTCTCATCGACCAGTAGAACCATTAGTGAAACATCTGGAGAGTTATGACTAATACCGTGAGCCAACTCTTTAAGCAGTTCTGTTTTACCTGTTCTTGGAGGTGCAACAATCAATGCTCTCTGACCTTTACCTATAGGGCAAAAGAGGTCAAGCACTCGTCCTGTCAATTTTAGAGGTTGATACTCTAACTTTAGTCTCTCTGTAGCATATAGAGGGGTAAGATTATCAAAGAGTGGTCTTCTTTTTGACTCCTCTGGTGGTAGATAGTTTATCGCCTCTATTTTAAGTAGAGCATAGTACTTCTCTTGGTCTTTTGGTTGTCTCACCTGACCTGTAACTATATCACCATTTCGTAGAGCAAATCTCTTTATCTGTGTGCTACTTACATAGGTATCATTTCGAGAGTTAGCAAAATTGCCATCTTCTGAACGCAAGAAACCATATCCATCGTTCATAACCTCTAAAATACCTGTAAAGAGGATAAATCCACCCTGTGTTACCTGTGCTTTTAGAATTTCAAAGATAAGGTCTTTTCGTTTAAACTCATTTGGGTTCTCTACTTTGACTTTCAGAGCAATATCTACCAATTGTTCAAGTGGTTGAGCCTGTAAATCTTCGACTTTATATCCTGAAACAGGAACATGCGTTCTGTTGTTTTTTTTCTTATTGTAATGTTTTTTCTGTTGTTGTTCGCTCATAGGTCCTCTTGAAAGCTATATGGAGATTTATTTGTAGTCTTTTAACCGTAGTTTTCGCATTATAATCTATTTTATTTTAAGAATTAATTAAACAGTGCCATAGCTAGTAGTGGAACATACATTAGAGTACCCAAATAACCCATCCAAGGTGACATTTCCAACTCCATTATAGATGCCAACTCTATGTCCATCTCTCTTCTGATATGTCTTTGTCGTATCATCTCTATCTTAAAAAAAATATCAAAAACTTTGATAAGCAAAATAGCTATAATATAAAAATTTAGTATCTTTGTATATAAAGATACCAAAAGCACAAAATAGAATGTCGGATGTACTGCAAAAAAGAGGAATACACTCTTTTTGTAGTAGCCATAGAGTCTATCAATCATCATTCCTAGCGTAGGTGCTTTTTGGAAGTTTGATTCTACAAACTCTAGAAGTGTCATTAGTATTAGTATCTGTATCAATATGTTCATAAATGGAATTCTACTATAATTGCATCAAAAAGAGATGATAATGAAACAACTATTTATAACCGACCTAGACCACACTTTTTTACACAGTAGCCAAATGGTTACACAATTTAGCAGAGATATTTGGAACAGTATGGCTCATAAGATGATACTAAGTGTAGCAACAGCAAGAAGTTTTAATAAAACTGAAGAATTTTTACATGGTATGTGCCTAAAAGCACCTCTTATTTTGCTAGATGGGGCGATGGTTGTTACCAGCGAAAAAAAAATAATTGACCTGAAAATATTGAGTAAAAAAGTTACAGATGCTGTTATAGAAGAGGGGAAAAAGTTTAATATACAACCTTTTATTATCTCTCTCAATGATAAAAAAACACTAAGCGAGACATTTGCACTCCCTCCTATTATGAACTCTTTTCAATCATTTCTTATAGATAAAAGCTACTCTACAGACCCACGCATAAACTATAAATCCAAGATTGAGGGAGTAGAAAATACACTAAAGATAGTATATATGGGTGAAGAGAGTCTGCTAAGACCACTATCAGAACATCTACAAAAAACTTTCACTAATATTATAGAGATTAAACTATCACCAGAGAAGTATATGGGATGTTGGTTTTTAACAGTACTACATCCACTAGGAGACAAAGCTCATGCTCTACATAAAGTGAGTGAATATCTTGACATCCCTTTAGCAAAAACAACAGTATTTGGAGATAGCATAAATGATATAGGGATGTTCAAAATAGCAGGTACTTCAGTAGCCGTAAGTAATGCACTAGATGAGGTAAAAAGAGAGGCATCTATTATCTTACCCCATAGTAACGATGAAGATGCCGTAGCCAAATATCTGCAAAAAGTTAAGCTGTAATCTTATATCCCACACCATATTGGTTTTCAATTAAACCTTTTGGAACTTTCTTTCTTAAATTTTTTATTAGTGTTCGAATAGAGGAGTTTGTTATAGACTTATCAAACTCATCACCCCATACAGCAAATAGAATCTCAGCATCTGTACAGAATGTTCCTCTTCTCTCTACAAGCAATTCAAATAGTTTGGTCTCTCTTTTTGTTAGAAAAAGAACTCTCTCTTTATAAAATAGTGTTTTACTATTTATATCCCATTGACAAAATAGTGGTAGAGTTATCTTTCCTATACTGTCTATCTTTTTTGAGACTTTTTTTAACTCATCCTCTATCTGTCCATCAGATACTGGCTTTATAAGATAAGATGAAAAAGAGAGTTCGACAATCTCTCTAAGCAGTTCAATATTAGAGTTTTTAGTTAGTGCCATAAGCCCTATTTTCTCATCTTTTTCTCTAATCTTTTTGACCAACTTTACACTCTGTGGAGTCTCTAACTCTATGATTATAATATCTGGTCTCTCTTGACTATAAATTTTAAAACCATCTTCACATGTAACTAAAACTTTTTTAAAATAGTTTTTAAATATTTTTAGATATTTCTCTCTCTCATCGTTATCAAAATCTATATAGAGCATGGTTAAATTTTCTAATTTTTTCATTTAACCATCCTCTAGTTTCTCAATAATTTCTCTCATCTTCTTCCCTTTTATATTAAAACATGTTATTGTTGCAACATAGAATAATCTCGAAAAATCGTAAATAAACTGTGTGGTAAATGTACAGTAATTGTGTATTATTTAAGTTTGTATATTAATCTTTTTAAGCAGACTCTTAACTTTTATAACTCTATTTTATATCCTACCCCATATTGATTTTTTATCAACTTGGATGGAATCTTTTTTCTTAAATTCTTTACCAAAGTACGAATAGAAGTGTTGGTAATAGTCTCATTATATTTATCACTCCAAACATTCAAAATTATCTCATCTTCTGCACAAGGAACACCCTGTTTTTTTACCATCAAATCAAAAAAACTTCTCTCTCGTTTAGTTAAACCTATCTGTTGTCCATTATAATAGAGTGTTTTACTCTTAGAATCCCAAGAGCAGTTAAGTGATAGATTAATCTGTTGTTCTCCATAAACTTTTTGTGCGGCCTTAACCAAAGTACTAATAAGAGCAGTCCTACTAACAGGTTTAACAAGATAGCTCAAAAGATGTAAATCTATAAGTTCTAATAGAGTTTTTCTATCAGAGTAAGATGTAATCACAATTAAAACTGTTGTATAGTCATCTTTTCTTATCGCTCTTGCCAACTCTACCCCATTCATCTTTGGAATATATATATCAAGCAAAATAATATTTGGTCTATACTCTCTATATATACGGTATGCCTCTTCTCCATCACGGGCAATATATAACGATTGACAATGCTCTTCTAAAAATGGCGCATAACCTTTGATAAGTTGCTCCTCATTTTCAACATATAAAATAGTCATCTTCCCTAATCTTTTCAAATAATTCCCTCATATCTTTTATTATATGAAATAGTTACAAAATAATGTGATTAAAGAGTGATTTTCATAAATAAGAGAACTAAAAAAAAATATTTATTCGAATTTGTTACCTTTTGTCAATTTTTGATAGCTCTATATTCAGGCTATCTAACCTCTGTGGAGTACCAATATCATACCATCCACCAACATAATACTCTGTAGTTAACTGCATATTATCAAGAGCTTCAAAAAGCAGAGGAGCTAAAGGCTGTTTCCCATACTCCAAATCTGTAAACATAGCTTTTGAGTAGTAACCTATACCACTAAAAGTATATCTATTATCACTAATATCTAGTGGGAAATCTCCTTTTGGATTATGTGGAGGGTTATCGACCAAAATTAGATGAGCCAAAATATTATCCTCCATAATAAATGAACTATCATAAAAGAAATCTGTCCAAACATCACCATTGATAACCAAAAAAGTATCACTCAAAAGAGGTAAAGCTTTGACAATCCCCCCTGCTGTCTCCAACGCTCCCTCATCCTGTTCATCAGAGAATTGAATATTAACACCATATTGTGAACCATCACCTAGATAGTCTATAATCTTCTGCCCCAAATAGGCAACATTGATAACTATATCTCTAAATCCTGCATCTTTAAGTCGTTCTATATGCCAAACAATAAGAGGTTTTCCCCCTACCTCAAGAAGTGGTTTAGGTGTATGATTTGTAAGTGGTCTCATTCTAGTTCCTAGCCCTGCGGCTAATATCATTGCTGTCAATATTTCCCCTTTATATTATGCTTTTTCTGCTACTTTGTCCAAAATTGCCTCTAGTGGTTTTAGCTCATCATAAATATTTATAACCTCTTTGATATACTCCAAAGTCAAAGGAATATCCTCAACATATAGAGGCTTATTGTCTCGTATCTTAAGCCGAGCAAATATTCCCAAAATCTTAATATGTCTCTGTATCCCCATAAAGTCGAACCAACGAATAAACTGCTCATCACTCACATTTTTCAAGATTCCACCCTTTAGCTCTTTGAACTCCAAAACTAAATCTATCATCTTCTCTCTATCACACTTAATATAGACATCCTTTAGTAGAGATACCAAATCATAAGTGATAGCCCCAACCCGTGCATCTTGATAATCAATCACAGAGACTTTGCCACGACCTGCAAACATAATATTTCGAGAGTGAAAATCACGATGAACAAAATAGCCTTGGGGTTGAGATAACACCTCATCTTTTATCAACTCCAATACAGAGTCTAAAGATTTCTGCTCCTGCTCATCCAAAGTAACCCAAAGATGTTGGTCGAGATACCACTTTTGCATAAGCTCCATCTCAAACATCAAAAACTCTTCATCATAGAGTTCTAAGCCTGAAGTATCTGCATCTTGCATCTTCAAAATCTCATGAATACATTTCATATAGAGTAGCTTATGACTCTGCTTATTCAGAATATCTGCTAAATGTATATCACCCAAATCCTCTATCAACAGATAACCATGTTCAAGATTTTGTGAATAGACCCTCGGAATCTGCACCTTGGCTTTTAGTAGTCTAACAGAGACATCTATAAATGGATAGATACTCTCCACCTGCATAGATGAATCCATTATAATAAAGGTCTTTCCCTCTGGTAATAGCAAACGATAATATTTTCTATAACTAGCATCATCACTCACCACCTCAAACTTATACTCATTGTGTCCCAAATCTTGTACCCACGCTTCAATTGGATGCATATATTCCACCTAAAATTTTATTTTGTTTTGCACCTGTTACGGTCTTTAAATCTATATTTTCATTTCGTAATCGCTTGTAGGCAAACCACGCAAATATCATCGCTTCCATATCATCAGAACTGACACCATAGCTATCAGTAGTCTCTACTTCTACTTTAGATAGCCTAGATTGTAGCTCTCTCATCAAATAACCATTTTTAGCACCTCCACCACAAACCAATAGCCTCTTTATACTAAATTTTTTTATCTCATCTGCTATAGTTTGTGCTGTTAGTGCTAATAGAGTTGCCTGTATATCTTCCTCTGCAATTCTATCAAATGGTTCTAAATATTTTCTTAAAAAACCCTTATTAAAATACTCTCGCCCTGTACTTTTAGGGTAGTTTAATTCAAAATAACTATCCGAAAGTAAATCGTTTAATAAAGCTTCATTAATAGTTCCAGATTTAGCCCATACTCCACCCCTATCATAAGCTTCACCTCTACACTCTGTTATCCACATATCCATCAAAACATTACCACAACCAGAATCATAACCTATCAAAGGAGAAGAGAGTATAGAGATATTTGCCATCCCCCCAATATTGACCACAGCACATCTATCCATATGACCAAATAGCTCTCTATGAAAAGCAGGAGCAAAAGGAGCCCCCTGCCCTCCTGATGCAATATCTTTTGACCTAAAATCTGCCACAACGACAATACTCGTCTCCTCAGCCAAAACAGAAGGATTTCCCAACTGCATAGAGAATGGATATTTGGTATTTGGCTCATGCCAAAGTGTCTGACCATGTGAGCCGATAGCTACTATATCTTTAGCGTTTAAATCTTCTTGTTTTAGTAGTAGATTAACAGCTTTGGCAAACTCTAAAGCCAAATGGACATCAATCTCTCCAATCTCTTTTAGTGTGGTTGTTCCGTTTATAACAGCTAATATCTTCTCTTTTAACACTTTATCAAAAGGTATAGAGAGTGAGGCTTCTAGTTCACAACCATTCACATCTATCTGACAGAGTGCTATATCTATCCCATCTAGGCTTGTGCCTGACATTATTCCTATGTATCTTTTTTTCATATTCTTTTTTTAATTTGAATTTTAGCATAAAAATTTCTTTTTAATATAATCACTCCCAAAAATATTTCCAAAACGGCAAAATTTCAATACCCTCAACCTGCTCCTCTTGATTATAAGTCAAAAGTATCTTTTTAGAAACTTTAAATTTTTTCTCTATCTCAACCAAACCTTTTACCTCTCGTTCTCTGTTTCCACTGTGTAGTTCATAACAGACTTGAATAGCAATGAATTTATGCTCTTTTTTAACCAAAAAATCACACTCAAAAGAGCCATCGTTAAAGATAAAAAGTTCTCCACCTCTCTTATGTAACTCTGAATAGACAAGGTTTTCAAAAAGTTTTCCTCGATTACCTGCAAATCGAAAAGAGATATTTCCTAAAAAGCTATTGTCGATTAAGTACCCTTTTTTCTTAGAACGAATCTGCCCCTTTAACGAGTAAGAGAACTGTTTAAGCTCATGATATAAGTAGCTATCTTCCAAAGCATAGATATAATTTTTGATGCTATTTTCATTAATCCCCAAAGCCTTTGAGATGGTACTATATCCATAGAGAGATGCCCCATTACTAATGAGATATTGCGTCAACTCTTTAAACTGTTTAACCTCACGAATACCATGATTTGCCACACAATCTTTTAAAATTATGCTCTCATAGTAGTTTAGTATCAACTCTCGTTTATACTCTCTATCTCCTTTTTTATAAACCTCTGCAAAAGAGCCAAACTCCATCATACTATCTATAATATTAAGTATCTTTGGCGTACTCTCTAGCAGTTTAAAATAGCTATCTATCTTCTCTATTTGATATATCTCTCTAAGTGACAGAGGGTAAACAACAGTTTTAAGATACCTACCAGAGAGGCTAATAGCATACTCTGAACTTAAAAGTGATGAGTTAGAGCCTGTAACATAAATCTTTTTGACCACTTCATTATCATAGATAGCTTTTATAAACTTCTCCCACATTGTTACATTTTGAATCTCATCAAAAAAGATATAATCGGGCTTTACTCCATTTATCTTCTCAGAGAGTTCCAAGAGTTTATAAAGCTTTTTAGAGTCACTCCAAAGGTCAGCAAAATAGGGGTCATCGAAGTTAATATAGAGTATAGAACGAGGCTCAACCTCTTCTATCAGATGGTTAATAATCAGTTTAAAAATTGTAGATTTCCCTGCTCGTCTAATGCCTTGAATAACTTCTATCTCTCTGTATTCTATCTGTTTTATTAACTTAGTAGCAATATCTCGATGAAATAGTTCTGCGTATTTTTCATTTCTCCAATGTTTGTTGTGTGATATAATTGCTTTTTCCATAATATATTTCCTAGAAATTAGACTTTTACATAATTATGATTATGTTAATAGCCTTATTATACTATTTATAATTAAAGACATGCTGTTTTCCCATCATCATAATCCCAAATGAAACCATAGTCCCTACTATCATCATAACAGCAAAATCAACTTTTATATCTATAATCTGTCCAATAATATAAGGTTGCAAAATAAGTACCGTCATAAACCCACCAATTAGAGCAAACAATACAGTTTTTTCTGTTCCTCTATCGGTAAATATCGCTGCTCCATATACTCCCAAAAGTGAAGCATAAGCAAACGCCATTACACCTAGAGCAAAGTTTAGTAGAGGTAGCTCTGTATACTGTTGCCAATAGAAACTTATCATTGCCATTCCACATAATAGTACAGCAAATGTAACAACCATAACACGACTCGCTTTTAAGAAGTGGGCTTCATCTCTATCTCCACTTGCTAACCAAGGTCTATATATATCTTCAACAGCCACCGAAGCCATAGCAGAGAGTACAGAGTTGGTTGATGAGAGTGCGGCCGCGATTGCCCCAACTGTCACTAATCCTCTTAATCCCTCTGGCATCTCATTTAAGATATAGAGCATAAAGATAGTAATCTTCTCACCATTAAACTGTTGGTCAACACAGGCCTCTTTGATTCCTGAAAGCTCTGGATGCATATAGAATAGATAGAGTAGTAGACCTATAAACAGAAAGAGAATCGCTACAGGAATAGTAAAGATAATAGAGTAGATAAGAGACTTTGCCCCCTCCTCTTTGTTTTTACAAGTTAGCACTCTTTGCGTCATATCTTGGTCAAGTCCATAGGCTGCGATATTGAGAAGAAACCATCCAGTGAGCAGTGTCCAAATGGTAAAACCTCCTGAAAATGAGAAATCTACCACTTTTAATTTATTGTTATCACTAAGTGTCTGTATAATGGTCGAAAAATCCGTATTGAGGCTATAGTAGAGATAGATAAGTACAGCTAATCCAGCACCAATATAGGTGATAGCTTGGATAATATCTGATAAAATAACTGACTTCACCCCACCAAAGTAAGTATAAGCCAAAGCACCAATCATCAAAATTCCAATAGAGATGGCGATATGAGAGGCTAATATATCAGAAAAGAGTATCATTGAGATTGCTAATGCTCCAATATAGAGCCTAGCCCCACTAGCAAAGAGTCGCCCTATCAAAAACATAATCCCTGCATATCGCTTGGAGGTCTCACCATATCGAAACTCCAGATACTCATAAACTGTTATGGCATTGATAGCATAAAATCTTGGAACTAAAACTTTGGCTACAAATATCACAGACAAAAAAGCTGAAGCGTAAAAGCCCAAAAAGGTTAAATCTTTACCGAAAGAGTACTCAGGCCCTCCCAAAAAAGTAGCTGCTGATTGTGAAGTAGCCAAGACAGAGATAGCAACTGTCCACATTGGCATAGCGTTACCCCCTGTGAAATAGTCTCGTGAAGTTTTTACTTTTGATTTACTCAAAATAACCGAAGTTAGGATAAGAACTAAGAAGTATGAAGAGAATATTATCCAATCTAAAGTACTAAAGTTAGATTCCATGTTTTGCCTTTGAATTTTATTGTGTATTATATCAAAAAAGAGTCATATTTTAACTCTAAATAACAGCATTCAATTTTATATATCAATATAATCATAAATATATAAATTATATTTTTATTTTAAAAAAAATTTAAGTATATTCATAGTAATATTTAAGAAGATTAAAGATTTTTTAATAAAAGGAATTAAAGATGTTAAATAAAATATTATTAACAATTATTGCACTCAATAGTTTTATGTTAGCTCAGGAGGAGTTCTCTTCTGAACGATTTTTAGGTATAGAGGTAGGATATGGCACAGTAGCATCACGAAATGTTATAGGTGTAAATGAAGAGAACAAAGGTGTTGAGTTTGGTTTTAGACTTGGTGCTCAAAATGAGGAGTGGCGAACAACCTTATCAGGACACCAGTTTAACAAAAGTGGTCAAAAATATTTTCGTACCATGTTAGCATTTGACAGATTTATATGGACAAGTCTCTATAAGACAGATAGAATTGTCTTTAAACCATATCTTGGTGGTCATGTTGGTTGGTTAAAATATACAGATAATAGCATTGAAGATAACGGCTTCATATATGGTGGTCAAGCAGGTCTTGCATGGAATGTTATCAAAGAGGTTGATTTTGACTTGGGGTATAGATACTCATTCTCCGATATTAAACAGGTTGATGATATAGGCTCTGTTGTATTTGCTGTGAACTATTTATATTAAAAAGGATTTTAGAATGAAACAGATTTTTATTGGATTTAGCATACTATTTTTAGCCCTACTCTTTAATGCATGTGGAGGTGGTGGGACTACTACTTCATCAACATCAGGAGAGAATATTGAGATTCAAACTAGAAAGAGCCTAATTGACCCATCTCAAAAGAAATTCTATTTAGAGTTCTCAATGAAAAACAACTATACCGATGGTATTATGGCTGAATTATCTAACCTATCACTAGACCTAAATGCATGTAGTATAAGCGAAAGTAGCCTAAATCTACTAGATAACACCATTCAATTTTCTGAACCATCAGAGTCTCATAATCTTGCATTTACAGCAGATTTTACAAGACCTTGTCTACCTACAGGATACACCATAAAAGCAAATACTCTCTTAACTTATGATGGAACTTCAAAAAAGAGTTTATATAATTCAAAATTTCAACCAATAACTATTGATGGCAACTTAACAATTGAGGATACCAAATCTATATTTGAGTATGATGTGAAACTAGAATCTGTTGATGATGAGCCTAAAATAGAACTAGATAGCAAAAAACGATACAAACTCTCTCTATTTAATTCAAGTTCCAATAAAAATGTTGAAGCTAATAGAGTTCATACTATGAAAATAAGAAGTAGTGACCCATCACAAGTAAAACTAATTGACCCCGACAACTATAGCCAAGACCAAGGTCAAGCACACTCTGAATTGACATTTAATAATCAAAATGAGGTGGTTTTTTATATACAAACCTATAACAACTCAGGTATAGCCAACTTTGATGTGACTATTAGCTATACCAATAATAGAGGTGAAGTGTATGATATTGAGCGACGAACCTCTGTAGTCATCCTATCAGGTGAACCTACAGCATTTTCTATAAATGATACAGGTGTAGAGTATAACTCTGAGACTAAGTGGTTCAAACAGACATTCCTCATCTCTGCATCGGATAAATATAACAATGTGGTCAATATTCCCTCTAAAATTAATGTCTCTGCTATGGCAGGTTTTAGGGATAAAAATGGACAAGGAGATAGAATCTTATATGGAAAATTTGGCTCTGTTGGTGGTGAGCTTATTGCTGATAAAGAGAACCATACTGCTTCATTTAAAGCTACCAAAAGTATATTTAACAATATAAATCCAGAGAGAGATTTCTTGCTACTTTTTGGCGATGCTACCACTAGCGAAGCCTTAGGAAAATGGGATATTGACCAATATACATCTCTTGAGGATACACTTAACCTATCAAGTGCCTATTATGGTGAAAATCATGATGATTTGGGTTTTGCTATAGGACACAACTACATAAATGAGATATGTAGTAGCGAATCAAAAGAGTGGGAGCTTCAAATTGATTCAACAGATGGAACTTATCAACTAGATGATGAGGGTAAAGCCTCCGTTACACTTAAATTCCCTGCTTATATGTTAGGAAAAAAGATAGCACTTAGTGTTAACTTCTCAGGAAAAAAGAAAAGAGCAGGAGAGGTACATTTTCAAACTTTATATAACTTTGGAGGCGTTAATTTACCAGAAAGTATAGATATAGAGCAAAATGCAACAGTAACAACACCTTTTCATAGAGCACATACTTTTAGTATAACAAATGGTAATGATAACTTTTGGGTTAAAAATGCAAAAGTAGTATGTAGAATCAAAACAGAAAATATAGAAGGCTATGATACTTTTGATAAACTTATCTCTAATAATCGAGAGATTACAAATTCATCTCAATGTGGTGGATATGGAGAGTTAGCTTTTTTTGATATTAATCTAAAATTAAAAGATGAGGAAAAAACTGGTTCTATGACTTTTGAAAGCTGTCAAACCTCTAGTTTTATTGATGAGTTTTAAAGGAAAGAGCATTTAATGCTCTTTTCCTTATAAGTGTACCTATTTTCTATTTAGTACTCAATCTAAGTACCAATAAGATTTTGATATAATTCCAAAAAATTATCTCTAGGTGATATATTATGATTGATTTAAAATATCTACAAAAAAACTTCGATGAAGCGAGTGCAAAACTCTCAAAAAAAGGTGTTGATAATGAGACACTAGAAAATCTAAAAATACTTTTCTCTAATCTCAAAGAGGCAAATGCAAAATTAGAAGTGGCAAAAGCAGACCAAAATAGAATGTCAAAACTCTTTGGTGAGTATATGCGTGAAAAAAAGGATATTACGGAGCTAAAAGCAAAAGTAAATGCAAATAAAGAGGTAATATCTACCCTTCAAGCAACTGCAAATAATGCAAACGATGCACTTCAAACTATCGCTCTAGCTATGCCAAACCTACCTGATGATTCAGTACCAGTTGGTGCTGATGAGAATGATAACTTGGAGCTTAGAAAAGTTTTGACTCCTAGAGTTTTTGATTTTGAACCCAAAGAGCATTGGGCATTGGCAGAGATAAATGGATGGATAGATTTCGAGAGAGGTGTCAAACTTGCAAAGAGTAGATTTTCTGTACTTAGAGGTGATGGTGCTAGAGTAGAGAGAGCTTTGATAAACTTCTTTTTAGATGTTAATCGCCAAAAAGGTTTTGAAGAGGTCTGTGTACCTTTTATCAATAACGCTTCTATGCTACAAGGAACAGGACAACTTCCTAAGTTTGAAGATGACCTCTTTAAGATAGAAGATGAGAATCTCTATCTTATTCCAACAGCAGAAGTACCATTAACCAACCTTTACAATGATGAGATATTAACAGATAAAGAACTTCCGATACTTCTTACAGGATATACACCTTGTTTTAGAAAAGAGGCAGGAAGTGCAGGACGAGATACTAGAGGGATGATTCGTCAACATCAGTTTGACAAAGTTGAGATGGTGGCTATTGCCAAGCCTGATGAGAGTGATAAAATATTTGAGATGATGGTAGAGAATGCTTCTGATATATTAACACAACTAGGGCTTCCACATAGAGTAGTAGAGCTTTGTGGTGGTGACCTTGGCTTTTCAGCTTCTACAACCATTGACCTTGAAGTTTGGTTACCAGGGCAGAATAAATATCGTGAGATTTCATCTATCTCAAACACTAGAGAGTTTCAAGCAAGACGAGCAAAGATACGATATAGAGATGGGAAAAAGAACAGATTAGTGCATACGCTAAACGGTTCAGCACTTGCTGTGGGTAGAACACTTGTGGCTATTATGGAGAACTATCAGAATGAAGATGGTTCTATAGAGATACCAGAAGTACTAAAAAAATATATATAAAAAAACAAAATATGATATAATATGAGTTAGAAAATTATACAGGAGATAAAAAAATGTTTAAAAAATTTCTAATAAGTTCAATCTGTAGTTCAACTATACTTCTAGCTCAAAGTGGTGCAGGGATTAATGTAAATGAGGATGATTTTGAGATTGAGGGGACTCTTGATTCCAGAAATTTACAAGCTCTACAGACAAGTAGTACCATCTATCTAGCTGATTTTAACTTTATAAATGTAGAAGATAATAAAAAAACTGCAAAACTAATGGGTGCAGGTGTTGGTGCAACAAATAAGTTTGAGGGAGCTGAAGGAGTTGAGCTTACTTTTGGTGCAAAAGCAATTCTTGCCAATGTAGATGATAACTCAGATAGTAAACTTGATGACAATAAATGGTTTGCGGCTCTTCCTCTTATGGCTATGATTCGTTATACTTTTCCACCTTTGATGTTCAATATACCTCCTATCTCAATAGAGACCAAAGGTCTGTATGCACCAAAAGCTCTTAGCTTTGGTGACTCTCATCAATATAGCGAGTTTAGAGTCAATGTAGATATTGAGATGATAGAAAATATAAAGCTTTATACAGGCTACAGAAATATTATAACTGGATTTGCAGTAGGTGATAAAGATAATGAAGACTATATCTTTAGCAATGGTTTCTATGGTGGACTAAAGTTTACATACTAATATGCAAAAAGCACTATTTTTAGACCGTGATGGCATAATAAATATCGACACTTATTATGTCCATAAGATTGAAGATTTTGAATTTGTATCAGATATATTTGCTCTTCTTCATCTTTTTAAGGAGAGGGGTTATATCTTTTTTATCGTCACTAATCAATCAGGTATCGGAAGGGGTTATTATACCCAAGATGATTTTGATTTGTTGATGAGATGGCTACTAGATAGATTTCAAGAGCAAAATATTCATATCCAATCTGTACACTTCTGTCCTCATACTCCAAAAGAGTTATGTAACTGTCGTAAACCAAAAACTGGGATGATAGAGCAGATATTGGAGAGTTATGATATAGATTTAAAAAACTCTTGGATGATAGGTGATAAGCAGAGTGATATAAATTTGGCTCACAATGCCAAGATAGGTCATACTATTGCCATAGGTGATAGAGTGATAGAGAGGTCAAACTATCACTTTAAAAGTATCTCTGAATGTTATGTATTTTTCTCTTCGAGATGAACCAAACGAGACTCCATTCCACTCTCCTCCTCGAAATCTTGAATAATAGATTGAACTCTGTCTCCCTCTATCACCTCAACATCAAGTAGAACTGCTGTCATATTTTCAATCGCCACACTATAAGTTTTGAGTGTCTCTTTAACAAAATTATATCGTTCATCAAGTGTGTTTTTAATCTCTGCATCAATATCTTCTGCCATTTTTTCACTATAATCATTGGAGACCATACCTCCACCAAGGAAGCTACTTTGACTTCGAGAAAGCACCATCAAACCTGCAACATCACTCATACCATAAACCGTAATCATATCTTTTAAAATTGCTGTTGCACGGTCAAGGTCATTACCTGCTCCTGTTGAAATTTCGCCTAAAAAGACCTCTTCGGCAGCCCGTCCACCAAGTAGAACATCAATCTCAGCCATAAGCTCATATTTTCTTTTTAAGAATCTATCTTCATCATCTGGTAGATGAAGTGTATACCCCAATGCACCCAAACCTCTAGGGATAATAGATACCTTAGTTACTCTAGTAGCTCCTTTAGTAAGCTCTGCCATCAAGGCATGTCCACTCTCATGATAGGCAACAATTCTCTTTTCAACTTCAGAGACTTTTCTATTTTTCTTCTCAAGACCGACAAAGGCTCTCTCAATAGCTTCTAAAAGCTCATCTTGCGTAATCGTCTTTTTATTTGCACGACCTGCCAAAAGAGCCGCTTCATTGATAATATTTGCTAAATCTGCCCCTGCCATACCTGCTGTCTGTTTTGCTACAACTTCCATATCAACAGTCTCATCAAGTTTAACACCTTTGGAGTGTACTTTTAAAATTGCTAAACGACCTGCAAAATCTGGTTTATCAACCAATACTTGTCTATCAAATCGCCCTGCTCTAAGCAGTGCAGCATCTAGTGTCTCTGGTCTATTGGTCGCAGCTAAGACAATAACAGGAGTATCTGTACCAAAACCATCCATCTCTGCTAGAAGTTGATTTAGTGTCTGCTCTCGCTCATCATTTCCACCCATCTGACCACCACTAGCTCGACTCTTACCAATAGCATCAATCTCATCAATAAAGATAATAGATGGAGCCTCTTTTTTTGCAAGTTCAAAGAGGTCTCGCACACGACTTGCCCCAACACCCACAAACATCTCTATAAAGCTAGAACCACTTACAGAAAAGAAAGGAACATCTGCTTCACCAGCAACAGCTTTTGCCAAAAGTGTTTTACCAGTTCCAGGAGGGCCTACTAACAGAAGACCTTTTGGAATCTTAGCTCCAAGCTCAATATATCGCTCTGGATATTTCAAGAAATCGACAATCTCCACAACCTCATCTTTTGCCTCTTGAACACCCTGAACATCATCAAATTTGACATCAGGTTTTTCGGAGTTAATATTTTTGCCAACTTTTCCAGCACCAAGGATTCCACCCATACCTTTTGACATCTTTTTTGCCAAAAATAGCCAAATTCCAAAAAAGATAAAGATAGGAAGCAACATACTAATAAGTTCCGTAACCAATCCATCACCTATTCGTCCCTCATAGGTGATATTTCTATCCTCCAGCATTGGAATTAATTTCTCATCAAATGCAGGAACATTTTGAGCTACAAACCTAATGTTTCCACTCTTATCAATAGCCTCAATAGTTCCACTCGTAATCTTGACCGATGAGACTTTGTCTTCTCTGATATACCGTTTAATATCAGAATATTTGACTCTCTCCGTTTTAACTATATTTTTATTTCCCATAAGTTCAGAGAAATCTGTATTGTCATCACCTAAAAATGATTTAAAAAGGATAATAATAACTATCGAAAAGATAACAAATGCCAACATTGGATTGTCATTGAAAAAGTTATTATTATTGTTGTTGTCGTTGTTCTGATTATTATTTTGATTGTTCATTCGTTCCTATTTCTTTCTAAATATAAGTGTAACCCACTCATCTTTCTGTTTTCGTTCTAATAGTTCTAGGTCACTATAGACCTCTGTTACTTGTGATTCTTTTTTATCTAAAATACCTGAAAGTATTAAGAGACCATCCTCTTTTATTACTCTTTTGAGGTCATTTACAATAAATTTTAGTACATCTGCTATAATATTAGCGATTACTATATCATACTCACCTTTTGCTTGATTTGCTGAACCTTCCCAAAGCTCACTATACTCTGCATGGTTAAGAGCAAAGTTCTGCTCACAACTATCCACCGAGATTGGGTCAGTATCACAAAGTTCAACAGTTGCACCAAGTTTTCTACACGCAAGTCCAAGTATCCCAGACCCACAACCTACATCTAAAACCCGTTGCTTACCTTTGACATATCTACCAATAGCATCCAAACAAGAGAATGTTGTAGCGTGATGACCAGAACCAAAAGCCAAAGCAGGGTCAATTTTAATATTAATTTTACCCTCTTTAGCTTCATACCAACTTGGATAGATATAAAATTTTCCTACTTCAATTGGCTCAATAGAATTTTGGTACTTTGCAATCCAATCAAGATTCTCTTTAGTCTCTAGTTTAAAATCAATATCAATAGCACCTCCAAGTGTATCAATCAAAGAGCTAACAGCCTCTTGTATGAAAGCAACATCCTTTTCACTTCTGACTATAATTTTATCTTGTCCTATCTCAATACCATCACCTGCGATATTTGATACAAAATCAGCAACAAATTCAACAAAATCCTCTTGCATGGTTAAGGTTAATTCATAATATTTATCTTGCATATGCAACCTTAAACGCCTCTTCTAAATCAAGTGTACCTTCATAAAAAGCTTTACCTACAATTGTGCCATCACAATTAGCCTCTATAAGTGCATCAATATCACTCATATCTTTTAATCCTCCACTAGCAATTGTCTCCAATCCACAAGCCTCTTGTATCTCTTTTGTAAACTCTACATTTACTCCACTCATCATTCCATCTCGCCCAACATCTGTACATATTATCGCCTCTACCCCACAATCAGCAAAAGCAAGTGCTAAATCAGTAGCCCTCATATCAGAAGTCTCTGCCCAACCCTCAACAGCCACCATACCATCAATAGCATCAATACCCACAACAATAGGATATTTTGAAGCCATATCTTTTACAAATTGTGGGTCTTTGACTGCGATAGAGCCAAGAATTAGTCTATCTATTCCTAGTTCAAGATACATCTTTATAGTCTCTTCATCACGAATTCCTCCACCAAGTTCTAGTTTTAGGTTACAATTATCTCTTATCTTTTTTATCTGCTCTAAGTTCTTTGGCTCTCCTGCAAAAGCTCCATTTAGGTCAACCAAGTGAACCCACTCGCTTCCTAACTCTTCAAATCGTTTTGCCACTTGCCATGGCTCATCGCTATATATTTTGGCTGTTTCCATTAAGCCTTTGCTTAATCGCACTGCTTTTCCATCTTTTAGGTCTATGGCTGGTAGTATTGTCATTTTTGTTCCTTGAATAGGTTTTTTAGTTTTTGTTTTAGTTCATTAAAATTTTCATGATTAAAATCAAATGGATGTTCATTGTGTTTGTAAAAAGAGTTATAAACCCATTTATCAGTCAATTCATAAGTAAAACAAGATTTAAAAGTTTCTATGCACTTCTTTTGCTCATCATCAAGAACTGAAAGTAAAAAAGATTCCAAATAACCCTCTTTTTTATCATCACACATAATATAATAATCAATAGGTATATCAAAATCTAAATCTTCAATAATCTCTTTTAATTTTTTCTCTGATGCTTCATATCCCCTATTCGGGTTAGGGTCTTTAGGATTATCTGCATCTACAACAATAAATAGTTTTTCAATTCTGCCTATATTTTTAATATCATCTTCTATTTCATCATAATAACTATGTCCAATATTAAAGATATTATCCTTTCCTTTAAAATCATAATAGGTGATATTTTTTATAGGAAGATTATATGCTTCTAAAACATCTTTAAAAAACTTTCCATCTGATTTTCCTTCAAATAATATGGCTACCATCCTCTAACCTCATTTTCCATATTCATTTCTCTATGGAATCGTTCACTATCCATTATAATTGCTTTTATTTTATTACTCTTGTTTTTTCCCATATCTATAAAAGTTATCTCTTTATCTTTAAGCTTTTTAGCCACCCTTGCATAAGACTCTATACACTCTTTTGAATGGGTTGTGGCGAAGACTTGGACATTTTGTTGTTTTGAGATGGTTAGGATTATTTCCCATAGTTTGTCTAGGTTTGTGTAGTGGATTCCGTTTTCTATTTCGTCTATTAGAATAATACTATTTTTTTGTGATAATAAAAGCATTATAAAATATATAAATTTACCTAAACCATCTCCAAATTCATTTAAATTATAAAACTTTCCATTTTTTTTACAATATGGTTGACTATTTATAATTCTAAACTTATCAATACTACTATCAAACTCTTTTAAGTAACTATCCAATCTATCTTCTAACTCATTTTCAATAATTTTACTATAATTTTCTTCATAACTTTTTTTATGAGCTTTACTGATACTTTTAAATATCATATTTACTTCTAAATCATTTAAATTTGATTTAATTTGACTATTTTTATAACCTTTTATCTTTTCATTTATAAAGTTATTAATAAATTTTTTTCCAACTTCTTTCCACAAATCCCACAAAATATCAGATACATACCTTATAGTAATAATGTGATATAAATTTCTCTTAGGATTACTGATATAAACAGCCTCCATAAAAGCCGTCTTCCCCACATTATTCTTCCCACCAATAAGATTAACTCTTCCAAAGCCCTCTGCTTTGAAATCTTCAAAACATTTAAAATTTTTAATTTCTATATTTTTTATGAAATGTTCGCTCATGGTGTTTCCTTTTTGGTGTTAAATTGGTGCGATGGCAATCGCACCCTACAATTTTACAAAATTCTCGATAATCTTTAAACCATTCTCATGACTCTTCTCTGGGTGGGGTTGTATGCCGTAAATATTACCTTTGTTTACAGCAGATACAAACTCATAGCCGTAATAGGTTTTACCTATGGCGTATTTATCCTCACAAACGGCGTGGAATGAGTGGACGAAATACAAATAAAAATCGTCGTTTAATCCTTCAAATAGAGGGCAACCACAAGGGATTGCCCCTACAGACTGCGTAAACATCTCATTCCAACCCATGTGTGGTACTTTTAATTTATGGTCAAATTTT
>FPHE01000029.1_pt1 | contig 32623 bp, 34 predicted proteins | sample 1057201 | NCBI WGS metagenome assembly FPHE01 (sample SAMEA4473311, study PRJEB15554) | hydrothermal vent metagenome | biome: marine basaltic hydrothermal vent biome; feature: marine hydrothermal vent; material: water | place: Pacific Ocean | collected 2011-06-14/2011-07-23 | depth 1155 m
CAGACTCGTTGGAGTTTGCTAGTTAGGAAGCCTCTAGCTCTTTAGCTAGAGGTAGTTCACGGGCAGGAATGTACCATACAAGCGTATCATCACACTTTATATACTAGATAACAATATATTTTAACTACTCATTAGATATAATAATCTCATTTTAAATTTGGAGATAGAACCATGAATATATTTGACGATGATGACGCATTTGTAGGAACGCCCAAGAGTAATTTTTTTTCGATAGCTAAAACAGCCAATGAGAACATTGTAGAGATGGAGATAGACAAAATGTTTAGACGATTTGCAGTGGCTGAGAAGATGCTTGAAGAGAGAGGTCTTGAAGAGGAGCATGAGCAACTTATGCGTTCAATGGTTATAGACAAAGAGTTAGATGATAGAACCAATAGTTTATATATAGAACTTGTAGGAAACATTGTTACTCAGTGTGAGTAATAAAATAAGGATAATATGGTGATAGATGCCGTTGAGAGAAAGATAGAGCAGTATGTAGCCGAGCTAGATGATAGTTTTGTATCATCACTCTATCGAAAACTACCTCATGGGAAGCGACTTAGAACAAAGTTGATTCTAAAGATTGCTGGTAGTAATTTGAAAGTTGTAAAGACCGCAGCAACTGTTGAGATGATACATGCCGCTAGTCTACTTCATGATGATGTGATAGATGATGCCAATACGCGTCGAGGTAAAGTCTCTGTCAATGCTAGTGAAGGGAACAAAACAGCCATTATGATGGGCGATATACTCTACTCTAAAGCTTTTTTTGAATTGACTAGTATATCTCCAAAGGTGGCAAAAGTAGTCTCCCATGCCGTTGTACAGCTAAGTCTTGGTGAACTAGCAGATGTGGAACTTTCTCGTAAATTTCATACCGACCGTGATGCTTATCTCAAGATGTTGTATCAAAAAACAGCATCACTGATGGAGGCTTCGGCTGAAGCGGCTGCTATTTTGGCAGGAAAACCGAGAGAGGCATATCGGAAATATGGGTATAATCTAGGTATTGCTTTTCAGATGATAGATGATATTTTAGATATTACAGCAGATAGTCAAACTTTGGGTAAACCTGCTCTACATGATTTTGTTGAGGGGAAAGTTACTCTGCCTTATATGTATCTGTATGAAAAATTATCTATTGATGAACAGAAGAAATTGGTTTCATTGCATAGAAAACGGTTGAGTTTTCAAGATGAGCAGTGGATTAAAAATAAAATGGCAGAGTATAATATTATAGAAAAATCATATGCTGAGGCTAAAAAATTAATTGTAGAAGCGATAACTCTGATGGAATCTTTAGGTGAAAAAGATTTATCTAATATCGCCAAAGCGATGATAGAAAGAGAGTTTTAAATGTCCTATCAAGTTGTCTCCTTTAACCATAAGAACTGTGAACAGATTGCTAGAGAGAAGTTAGCATTTTCAACTGATGATGAGAAAAAAGAGATGCTTTTTAAGCTAACAGGTTTTGATTTTATTGAAGAGGCGTATATCGTCTCAACTTGTAATAGGGTCGAGATAGTTGTTGCGACCAAAGATTTTTTTTCAAGTTATCATGCTATTTTAGGTCTGCTTAGTCTGCGTTCAGGGCTTAGTTTTCATGAGCTAAAAGGGATGGATGGCAGATATGATGATAGTAAGGCTATTTTACATATATTCTCTGTAGTCTCTTCTTTGGAGTCTATCGTTATTGGTGAGTCACAGATAACAGGACAGGTTAAAGATGCCTACCGTTTCTCTTTTCAAAACAAAACAGCAGGTCGAAGACTCAATCGGGTTATCTCGTACGCAATTAAGTGTGCAGCCGAGGTGCGTAATGTCACCAATATCTCCAAACATCCCATCTCTATACCCTCTGTTGCAGTAACCCAAGCCCATAAGATATATGGAGATAATATCTCTGGTATGACAGCAGTTATTATTGGTGCTGGTGAGATGGGACTCATTGCTGCCAAAAATCTTTTGCGTTTGGATTGTGATGTGTTACTCTTGGGACGAGATAGAGAGAAAGTAGAGAGAATAGCCAAAGAGTTAGATGATAATGTCAGGTCAGATACCATGGAAAACCTCCATAAGTATATCAACCGTTATCGGCTACTTTTTAGTGCCACTTCAGCCAAAGAGATAATTATCCAACCTAGTATGGTAGAGAGTGATAATTTGGATAGAGTTTGGTTTGATATGGCAATTCCTAGAGATATTGATGAGATGAGACTAGAGAAACTACAGCTTTTTAGGATAGATGACCTCAAAGCTATCTCCAAAGAGAACTATGCACTCAAAGAGGAACAGGCCACAAGGGCTGTGGATATTGTAGAGAACTATAAAGCAGAGTTTTATAAGTGGCTTAGAGCCTTATCCATAGAACCAGTTATCAAAGATATGCGACTTCAAGTAAAAGACGCTATAGATAAAGAGTTAAATCGTGCAATAGATAAAAAATTTGTACCAAAAGAGTACAGAGATAATATGCAAAAAATGGCAGAACAGATGTTTAATAGATTTTTACATGATGCAACTCAAAATCTGCGTCAATGTTCATCAGAATCTAGTTCAACCAAGAGAGTTGATGCGATAAAAAATATATTTGAGATTACAGTCGATGATAAAAATATTAAAAAATATAAAAATGAACACCATGTTAAGGGATATGAGAAATAAGCAATTTTATAAGCTCTCTAGCTATTAACAAATATCAACCAAATTTAAGTACTTTACGCTAAAATCTCATCCTAAAATAGAGGTGATAAAAGATGGCAAAAAAGAGAGTATTGGTAAAGTTTTCTGGTGAGGCACTCGCTGGTGTTAATGGGTATGGTATTGACACTCAAATTCTTCATTTTATTTCAGGAGAGATTAAAACACTAGTAGAGAATGATATAGAAGTTGCTGTTGTTATTGGTGGTGGTAATATTATTCGTGGTGTAACGGCCGCTGCTGATGGTGTTATCAAAAGAACAAGTGGTGACTATATGGGTATGTTGGCTACGGCTATCAATGGTATAGCACTCCAAGAGGCATTTGAGCATAATGGTTTGGATGCAAGATTGATATCAGCTATTGATATGCAGGAGATTGGTGAGCCTTTTATTGTTAGAAGAGCTAAACGACATCTTGAAAAAGGTAGAGTGGTTGTCTTTGCAGGTGGTACTGGTAATCCATACTTTACAACCGATACAGCAGCGACGCTTAGAGCCTCTGAAATCGGAGCAGAGATGATTATCAAAGCTACTAAAGTAGATGGGGTATATGATAAAGACCCAAATAGATTTGATGATGCTGTGAAATTAAACTCATTGAGTTATGATGATGCATTAAGTGAACATATCACAGTGATGGATGATACTTCTATTGCTTTAGCAAAAGATAATAGTTTACCAATTATTGTTTGTAATATGTTTGAAAAAGGTAATCTTTTAAAGATTGTCAATGGTAATAGAGAGTTATGCTCTATCGTAGAATAATATAAATGGTTACCCTCCCATAAATAAAGGAAACAGATGAAATTAGAGAAATTAACAGCACAAGCACTTGAGAGACTTAACTTTGATAGATATTTACTAGCAGTAGCTGTTGGTAAAAGGGCAGAACAGATTGCTCGTGGTGCTACACCTTTGGTTGATATGGACCCAAAAATTGATAAGTTTACTGATATTGCACTAGTAGAGATTGCAGAGGGTAAGATTATCGTATCAGACGAGGGGTAATCTTTGGAGGCTTTACTCAGCAAAGCAAAGAATATTAGAACCATAGAGGAGGCTGAGGCACTCCTCACCTCACATACCAATCTCAATTCAAAAATAATCTCTGATGCACTCTCTTTGTCTAAAGAGGCTCATAGAGGGCAATTTAGAAAAAGTGGTGAACCCTATGTCATTCATCCTATTATAGTTGCTGCTATTACTGCATTGATTTCAGCTGATGAGACTATGGTATCTGCTGCACTTATGCATGATGTAGTTGAAGATACAGACTATACCATTGAGGAGTTAAGGAGCCTATTTAATGAAGATATTGCATTTTTGGTTGAAGGGCTAACAAAGATTGAGGTGATTCGTGATGAGGAGTTGATTCCATCAAGCTCTAATCAGAAGCTTATCTCCTCAGCTTTGACATTTAGAAATATGTTACTCTCCTCGATTAAGGATGTTAGGATTTTGGTTGTAAAGCTATGTGATAGGCTTCATAATATGACTACACTTGATGCACTCTCTCCTGAAAAACAGCTTAGAATATCTGAAGAGACTATGGTTGTATATGCTCCTATTGCCCATCGCTTGGGTATCTCACAACTCAAAAATCGTCTTGAAGATTTGAGTTTCTACTACATATATCCCAATGCTTATCAAGAGATAGATAGATATATTGTGGGTCATAGACAAAACTTACAACTTAAACTTAATAATTTTGTTCAGAAAATTAAGGAGTTGATGTTTCAAAATGGTTTCAAAGATATTAAATTTGAAGTCTTTGGACGGGTGAAGCATTATTACTCAATGTATCAGAAGATGCAGAGAAAAGGGATAGGAATTGATGAGATATTAGACCTTATAGCTATTCGTATATTGGTTAAAGAGGATATTGAGTGTTATCAGGTATTAGGACTGCTTCATATCAATTTTAAACCTATTGTCTCTCGATTTAAGGATTATGTGACATTGCCAAAAGAGAATGGGTATAGTACTATCCATACAACATTTTTTGATGATGATGGGATTATTGAGGCACAGATTCGCACCTTTGATATGCATAGAACAGCAGAGTATGGGATTGCGGCTCATTGGCGATATAAGGGGAGAGAGAAGCCTACACCTGTTAACTTGGAATGGTTAGAGTCTTTACAGTATCAAAATGAGTCGATTGAGGAGTTTTATGCATTGGCGAAAGGTGACCTATTTTCTGATGATATATCAGTCTACTCTCCTGCTGGTGACCACTATACTCTACCAAGAGACTCTGTAGCATTGGATTTTGCATATGCTGTTCATTCAGAGATAGGAGAAAAAGCAAAGAGTGCTTTGGTCAATAAGCAGAAGTCTATGCTTTTGACAACATTAAAAAATGGTGATGTTGTACGAATTTTGACAGGTGATAAAGCTACAGTTCACTGCTCTTGGCTAGATACAGTCAAGACATCCAAGGCAAAAGAGGGTATCAAGAGTGCATGTAGGCAGAGAATAAAGGCTTGTAATAGATTGAGTGCTGTTAATATATTTTCTCAACTTCTAGGTCTATCAACATATGATATAAAAAATATGTTTGAGTCATGTGTAGATAAAGAGATGGCTTTTAAATTGACAAGTAACAGACAGATATATAAAAGTGTGCTTGATAGATTTATCAAGAGCGACCTTTTTTATATAGATGATTTTATCTATCCAAAGGAGTTTACTCAAGAGCATTTTAAGTTTATTACAAATTACTCTATAGATAGTATTGAGTTTGATTACTGTTGTCATCCCAAAATAGGAGACCAAATAGTAGCTTTTTTTCAAGATGGTCAAGTTACAATTCATCATAAACTCTGTCGTCAAGCCTATAAGTTGATGGAAGCCCATAGAGGGATGATATTTGTAGCATGGGTCAATGAGAAGTCATATCGTTATCAGTTAATAATAAGTCTACAAAATCAAAAAGGAATTTTGGCAGAACTACTTCACAAGTTGGCGATGTTAGACCTTAATGTTCTAAGTATTGAGCTTGGAATTCAGAGTTCAGAAAAAGCAGAGTTCTGTAAGATAGAGGTTGAGACTAAACAGCAAAATTCTAAAAAATTAAAAGATAAATTGGGTAAAAAGTTCAAATTGGTTGATATGATTAGTCTGAATGATGCTTATAATAATAAATAGAGGAAAATATGTCAAAAGAGTTAATAAAAACAGCACTAGATGAGATAGCTAGAGGAACGGCTGAAATTATAGATATGAAAAGAATTGAGAAACTTGTAACAGAGTTTTATGAAAATGGTACTACCTATAAAGTAAAAGCAGGATTTGACCCAACTGGTGCAGATTTGCATTTAGGGCATACTGTATTGCTTCAAAAGTTAAAGATTTTTCAAAAACATGGTGGACGAATTCAACTTCTAATAGGTGACTTTACAGCAACTATAGGTGACCCAACAGGCAAAAGTGAGACTAGAAAAGTGCTTGATAGAGATACTATTATGGCAAATGCCAAAACCTATCAAGAGCAAGTTTTTAATGTAATAGATGAATCAAAAACAGAGGTTGTCTATAATGCGAAGTGGTTAGAGGCTTTAGGTGCTAGTGGTATGGTAGAGTTGACAACAACCTTTAGTGTAGCAAGAATGTTAGAACGAGATGATTTTGAGAAACGATACAAGAGTGGTCAGAGTATCTCTATCTCAGAGTTTCTCTATCCACTACTGCAAGGTTATGACTCTGTAGAGCTAAAATCTGATATAGAGTTGGGTGGAACAGACCAGAAATTTAATCTACTCATGGGACGACATCTACAGAGAGTTTATGATATAGGTAAAGAACAAGCAGTTTTGATGATGCCAATCCTCGAAGGGTTAGATGGAGTTCAGAAGATGAGTAAATCTTTGGGCAACTATATAGGAATAACAGAAGAGCCAAAAGATATTTATGCCAAGATACTATCTATCTCTGATGAGCTAATGTGGCGATATTATGAGATATTGAGTGAAAAATCACTAGAAGAGATAGCTAAAATATCTGATGAGGTAGCAGATGGAACACTTCACCCCAAAAATGTCAAAGAAAATCTTGCTTTGGAGTTAACAGCACGATTCTATAATGAAGAGTCTGCTATTATAGCAAAGAGAGAGTTTGATAATGTATTTAAATCAAACAAGATACCTACTGATATTGCTGAGTTTGAGTTAGAATCAGATATTTGGATATGTAAAGCTTTAATGGATGTAGGGATAGCACCCTCAACATCACAAGCAAGACGAGATATAAAACAGGGAGCTGTTCGTATAAACCAAGAGAAAATTTCTGATATAAAGATGAATTTAGAGTCTGGAGAGTATATCTTACAGATAGGTAAGAGAAAATTTGCAAAAGTAAGGGTAAAGTAGTGTCATTTAAATCTTTTAAAATTGGAAAATATACAATTGATAAACCTATTATACAAGGTGGAATGGGTGTTGGTATCTCATGGGACCAATTGGCAGGAACAGTTAGCTTAGAGGGTGGATTAGGTGTTATATCAGCAGTTGGTACTGGAGTCTATAATAATAGAGAGTTTGCCCATAAAGTTGTCAAAAATAGACCTCTTGATGATATAAATTTTTACTCTAAAGATGCACTCAAAAAAATATTTGAAAATGCAAGAGAGATTTGTGGTAGTAGACCTTTGGCATGTAATATACTCTATGCTCAGAGTGGGTATGACCGTGTTGTTGCTGATGCTTGTGAGGCTGGTACTGATATGATTATTACAGGAGCAGGTCTTCCTTTGAGTATGCCAGAAGCTACAAAAAATTATCCAGAAGTTGCATTGATTCCTATTGTATCAACAGCTAAAGCCCTTAGAATTTTATGTAAAAGATGGAAAAGAACACACAATCGACTCCCCGATGCTGTGATTGTTGAAGGCCCACTTAGTGGAGGACACCAAGGATTTAAGTATGATGACTGTTTTAAGCCAGAGAATCAACTAGAAGCTATCTTGCCTCCTGTGATAGAAGAGGCTAAAAATTGGGGAGATATACCTGTAATTGCTGCTGGTGGTATTTGGAATCATGATGATATACAGAAAATGTTGGATTTTGGTGCTGTAGCTGTACAAATGGGTACACGATTTATTGGTACAATTGAGTGTGATGCACATGAGAACTTAAAAAAAGTTATTATTAATTCTAAAAAGGAGGATATAAAACTTTTTAAATCACCTGTTGGCTATCCTGCTAGAGGGGTGGAGACCAATCTTCAAAAAAATATTGAGAAAGGAACTGCTCCTAAGGTTGTCTGTATCTCAAACTGTGTTGCCCCTTGTCAGCGAGGCAAAGAGGCTAGGGTGGTTGGTTACTGTATTGCTGATAGATTGAGTGATGCATATGATGGAATAGAAGATACAGGACTCTTTTTTGCAGGTTCTAATGGTTATCGTCTAAATGAGATAATAACAGTAAAAGAGCTAATGGATAAACTAATGAATGGAGAGTAACATTTTTAATAAAAAATTTATATTAATATTGATAATACTATTTCTTTCAAATAGATTAGTTGCAGGAAACTATTTTTCTAAAAGTGAGATTAGTCAAGGTGAGTTAAGACTCTATTTTAATAATGATATAGAGAGGGTAACTTACTTCTCTATTAAATGCAAAGATGGTACTAACAAGTATGTTTATGATATTCATGGAGGGGTTCTTCCTAGTGGAAAAGGAATATCTCACCATAGTTATCCCAATATAGAATCATTTAGAATAGCACAAAATAGTTCTACTAAGCTAAGAGTTGTTATTAAATCTAAACAGAAAGCACTCGATAAACATGTCTATGCAGGTAAGGTTCTCGTTATTCCTCTAACTCATGGAAAAGAGGCTACAATAAAAGGTACAACTATATCCAATACTACAAAGCAGAGCTATAGTTCTAAAAAAAATAGATATATAGTAGTGATTGATGCTGGGCATGGTGGTAAAGATAATGGTGCATCTTGTTGTAGAGGAGAGAGTAATCAAAGAGAAGAGAAAAGTATTGTTTTGTCTGTATCTCAGAGACTCAAAAAGAGATTAGAGGAGTTAGGATACAGAGTATATATGACAAGAGATAGTGATGTTTTTGTCAAACTTCCTAAACGAACAGAGTTTGCAAATAATAAAAAAGCTGATATTTTTATCTCTATTCATGCAAATGCCGCTCCCAATAAGAGACAAGCCAAAATCTTTAAAGGGATAGAGATATACTATCTTTCTCCTGCACAGACCAAACGGGCTAAAGATGCGGCAGCGAAAGAGAATAGTGTTATGTTTCATGAAAAGGATTACTATACCACAAATATTATGACCTCTCTCATAACAGATGAAAAGTTGGTTGAGTCTCGTAAGTTGGGTATTGATGTTAGTCAGAATATGCTTGGTACTATTCGCAGAAACTATGGAGTGCTTGAAGGTGGTGGAGTTAAAGGGGCAAATTTTTGGGTGTTGGTGGGGGCGCAGATGCCTGCTATCTTGGTAGAGATAGGGTATATCTCTCATCCTATAGAGGGTAAAAATCTCTTAGACTCCTATTATCAAAAACTTTTAGTAAAAGGTATTGCAGAGGGTGTAGAGCAGTATTTAAACAATAAACGATAGGAGGCTTTTTTGAATAGGGGGCTATTTTTTATATTAGTTATAGTACTATTTTCAACAGAACTTTGGTCTATTAACTCTCTTGTGGATACAAAGTTAGGTAGAAGCACTCTTGAGTTAAAATTCAGAAATACTCTTAAAAAGTCTGATATAAAACATTTTGTTATCCCTGCTAAGGGTTTTACTAAGTATGTTTATGATATAAAAAATGGTTATCTACCTAGAGGTAAAACAGTTCGATATTCTCATCCTGATATTAAAGCTTTTCGTATAGGACAGTATCGTTCTAATGTTTTACGAATTGTTATCGAGTCAACTAAGAGGATTAAAAAGAGATATTCAATTTCTGGTAAGATACTTAAAATTCCCATCCCTTTAGGCAAAAAATCTTATAAGCATCTAAAAAAACATAGAGACAAAAAGAAGATAAATAAGAAAAAAAATAGACATATAGTAGTGATAGATGCTGGACATGGAGGAAAAGATAATGGAACATCTTGTTGTTCTCTTCATGAGAAACAGTTTACACTCTCTATGGCATATAATTTAAAAAAGCGTTTGGAGAAAAAGGATTATATTGTCTATATGACTCGCCAAAGTGATAAATATATCTCACTAATAGAGCGTACAGAGTATGCCAATAAAAAAAAGGCAGATATTTTTGTCTCCATTCATATCAATGCAGCACCCAAAAAGAAAGTAAAAAAATTAAATGGAATAGAGATTTACTATCTATCATTAAATAATGTGCATTTTAACGGAAAGACTATAGTTTATAAAGGCAAGAGGGTCTATTATAAAGACTCCTTTGATATTATGACAGATAAGAAAAAAATATCTCTATCTCGTAGACTTGGAGTTAAGGTTCAAAAGGGTATGAATAGAAGTATAAAAAAAGGTTATGGGAGTTTAGTTTCTAAACTTAAAAGCTCTGATTTTTGGGTACTCACAGGAACTAAAATGCCAACTATCTTAGTTGAAACAGGCTATATTACACATAAAAAAGATAGAAAGCGATTAAGCAGTAGCTACTATAGGAATTTGGCAATCAAGGGTATAGTTGAGGGAATAGATAGTTATTTTAAGTTCTAATCTAGGGTAATATTTCAAATTTATCGCGTAGGGTCGGTTTACCGACCATCAGATATTATCATTTCTACGGCACATAAGCAATAGTAGGAATCCCAACCCCCTCATCAAAACCACACATCAAGTTTGCAGCCACCAATGCTTGTGAACTAGCTCCTCTCAAAAGATTATCAATACTAGAGTTGACAAACAGAGCATTTCCATTTCTCATAGCAAATATATCACAAAAGTGTGTTCCTGCTGTACTCTTTATATCTACAGGTTTCTCTCTAATACGGATAAATCTATCATTGGCATAGTGATTTTTAAGTACCTCTAACGGCTCTATATCCTCTTTGAGCGTTCCATAAATAGAGATTAGTTCACCTCTTGTTGCAGGAATTAGATGTGGAACAAAGTTGACACTCATCTCTACCCCATGAATCTTTTTTATCTTTTCAGCAATCTCTGGTGCATGACGATGTTTTAGAGGATTATAGGCAAATATATTATCATTGATTGTTACAAAATGCGTTGTCTCTGATAGCTTTTTCCCTGCTCCACTCACTCCTGATTTTGCATCTACAAAGAGAGGTGCATTCTCATCCATATAGGGGATAAATGGTAAAATAGCCAAAAGTGTAGCAGTCGGATAACAGCCTGGCCCTGCTACTAATTTTGCCTTTTTTAGTTCATCCCTATAGTATTCGATAAGTGCATAGACAGAGCTATCTAAGTTCTCTCTATCTTGATGTTCACAGTAATGCTCTTCATAGGTTTCAAGCTCCAAGCGATAATCAGCCGATAGGTCAACGACCTTTACCCCTTTGGCTACTAGCTCTTTGGCAAATCCCATAGATGCTTTGTGGGGAAGGGCTAAAAATACCAATTCACAATGCTCTGCAATAGCTTCTACAGAAGCACTCTCCACAGGATATGATATAACATCTATAAGTGATGGATGTAGAGCTTCTATCACAGTATCGCCTGTGGTTGTTGCCAAATATTTTAGCTGAAAATGGGGATGAGTCACCAACATCTTGACCAACTCCAAGCCTGTATATCCACTAGCGCCCACTACACCTACGGTTATCATACTATCTCTTCCATCGCTTCTATAGACTCAATATCAAATGATTTTTTTCCAGAAGGAAGAATAATAGTAACCTCATCTCCCTCCTCTTTTCCAAGTAAGGCTCTAGCCATTGGTGAACCAACAGATATTAATCCTTTCTCTGGATTTGACTCTTGAGAGCCTACGATAGTATAAGTAACTTCTGAGTCATCATCTTGGTCAATCAGTTCTACAGTAGAACCAAAACTCACTCTCTTATGCTCCAATTTTGATGGGTCAATCACCTTTGCTCGTCCAACCAAATCAGTAAGTTCTATAATCCGAGCTTCTATCATTCCTTGCTTATCTTTTGCAGCATGATACTCGGCATTCTCTTTTAGGTCACCTAGCTCTCTAGCTGTATCTATCACTTTAGCAATAGCTCTTCGCTCTACAGTTTTTAGTTGCTCTAGCTCTTTTGATAATCTATTAAAAGTCTTTTCTAACATCGGTTCTTTTTGCACAATTTTCCCTTGTTTTTAATTGGGGGTATTATATCATATCTATAATTAGGAATGCAAAAGAGTCTCTTAACGAATAAACTGTATGCCATTTGTACCTAGACGATAAATTGTAGAAGCTTTCCCTTTTGCTTTTAAAGAAGAGGCTACAACAACTTCTACAACGACTCTAGCATAGCCCTCTTCATATTCTGCTCCACTAAGATTAGCCGACGAGCTATAAGCCCACTCTAGTCTATCTAACAATAGATTATGCTCATACTCTTTAATAACACGAAAGGATAAGCCATTAGGTATAATAAAAGTAGTCTGTTTTGAACGCCTTACTCTATTTTTGTGCCTATTTGGAACTCTACTAAACTTTTGTAGAGTTGCTAGAGAGTTAACCGTTCGGATATAGTGTTTATTTGGGAGTCGTTTTTTAGCTTGGTCTATTTTAGTAGCATCTTGGGAGATAAAACCTATGGTGGTATCTGTTTGAGCTAGATATAAAAGATTTTTCATTTTAAATAATCCTGCAAAGCTTTAGGCTCTAACTCTCCACCAGAAGCCTGTAGCTCACCAATAGCCAAAGCTGTAGCCTTGGCCGCTGAAACAGTAGTAAAATAAGCCATATTTGCCCTAAGAACAGATTGACGAATTGTTTTACCATCTTGTTTAGCACCTTGCTCTTCACTTGAATTAATTGCTATTACAATCTCCTCATTTTTTATCATATCATCAATATTTGGACGACCTTCAGAGATTTTGAGTACCATAGATGACTTAACCCCTGCCTCTTCGAGAGCCTTGTGTGTTCCTCTAGTAGCTACTATCTCAAATCCTAAATTTGTAAATGATTTACCAATCTCACCAACAAAAGGTTTATCGCTATCACCCAAAGAGATAAAGATTTTACCCTCTAGTGGAATATTGTTTTTTGCACCAAATTGACTTTTTGCAAAACTCATACCAAAGTTATCAGAAATCCCCATAACTTCACCTGTTGACTTCATCTCTGGTCCAAGAAGAAGGTCCGAACCTGGGAGTTTGTTAAATGGAAATACAGCCTCTTTGATAGCTATAAGATTTTTAAGATTTGGCTCCATAATCTTTTTATCAAAATTAACAACATTAAATCTATCATAAAATTTCAAAGACTCTCTCAAATCGCCTTGAATCATAACTCTAGTGGCTACTTTTGCCAATGGAACACCTGTAGCTTTTGAGACAAATGGAACAGTTCTTGATGCTCTTGGATTTACCTCTATCAGATATATCTCATCTTCAAAGATAGCATATTGAATATTCATTAGACCCACAACACCAAGACCAAGGGCGATAGAAGCTGTCTGTTCTTTTATCTCTTCTAACAGATTATTAGGAATAGAGAATGTCGGCAGAGAACAAGCAGAGTCCCCAGAGTGAATCCCTGCCTCTTCGATATGTTGCATTACAGAGCCGATATAGACCTCTTTGCCATCACAGATAGCATCTACATCAAGCTCTATTGCATTATTTAGAAACTTATCTATAAGAACAGGTGCATCATGAGAGACCGATACAGCCTCATCCATATACTCTTTTAGCTCATTATCAGAGTAGACCGTCTTCATCCCCCTACCACCAAGCACAAAACTTGGACGAACCAATACAGGATAACCTATACGATTTGCAACCACTATCGCTTCTTCTTTGGAAAAAACTGTACCATTATTTGGTTGTTTTAAGCCTAATCTATTTATAAAATCAGAAAAAAGCTCTCTATCTTCTGCTAAATCAATAACTTTAGCAGTAGTTCCAGAGATATTAGCTCCAATAGCTGTTAGACCTTTTGCTAGTTTCAACGGTGTCTGCCCACCAAAGTGAACTATAACTCCATCAGGTTTCTCAACCTCTATAACATTTCGTACATGTTCAAAATCAATTGGCTCAAAGTATAATATATCAGAGGTATCATAATCGGTTGAGACCGTTTCAGGGTTACAGTTATACATAATAGACTTCACACCCATATCTTCTAGTGCAAAAGAGGCATGAACACAGCAGTAGTCAAACTCAATACCTTGACCAATTCTATTTGGTCCTCCACCAATAACCAAAACCTTTTTATCTTTTGGAACCGATGGCTTTAGCCTCGCAATATTCGGAGCTAAAGCATCCGATTCCAAGGGTAGTTTAGTAATATTGATTGTAGAGTAGAGATATGGAGTCAATGCTTCAAACTCTGCTGAACATGTATCAACCTCATTATACTCTAACAGAACTCCTGCTTTCTCTCTAGCGTTATAGATGTCATTTTCAGAAAAATTCATCCCCTCATTTTGATTAATTATAGAGGCTATCATCGCATCAGAAAAACCATCTGATTTTACTTTTCTAAGTCGCATCTCATCAGTTAAGAGAGTAATATCCATAGCCTTCTCTTGCTTAACCAACTCTTCAAACTGATAGAGATACCATCTATCTATCTTAGAAATATCAAATATAGCATCTACACTCATTCCTCGCCTAAGTGCCTCATAGATATATAAAACTCTATCAGCATTAGGACGACGAATCTCTCTAATTAACTCTTCACCATCACATTTGATAGGTTCAAAACCTGTAAGTCCTGTCTCTAGTGAAATAAGTGCTTTTTGAAAAGACTCTTTAAAAGTTCTACCTATACTCATAACCTCACCCACCGATTTCATAGCAGTAGTCAATGTAGAGTCAGCCATTGGAAACTTTTCAAATGTAAAACGAGGAATCTTAGTAACGATATAGTCAATCACAGGCTCAAAACTAGCGGCCGTTCCTGTAATATCATTGGTAATCTCATCAAGAGTATACCCCACAGCCAAAAGCGTAGCAACTTTTGCAATAGGATAACCTGTAGCCTTTGAAGCCAAAGCAGAAGAGCGACTCACTCTTGGATTCATCTCAATAACAATCATCCGTCCAGTATCAGGATTGATAGAGAACTGAACATTTGACCCTCCAGTATCTACCCCAACTTCACGAAGGATTTTAAAAGAGGCATCTCTCATATTTTGATACTCTTTATCTGTCAGAGTCAAAGCAGGAGCAATAGTAATACTATCTCCTGTATGCACACCCATTGGGTCAAGATTCTCTATAGAACAGACGATAATACAGTTATCAGCCTTATCACGAATAACCTCCATCTCATACTCTTTCCAACCAAGCAGAGACTCCTCGATAAGGATTTCAGAGATAGGAGAGGCATCCAATCCACCTTGAACTATCCTCTTGTACTCTTCCATATTGTAAGCAACACCTGAACCACCACCAGCAAGAGTAAATGAAGCACGAATAATCAGAGGAAAACCGATATTTTTAGCAATTCTAATCGCCTCATCCATATTGTAAGCATACTCTGAAATAGGCAAATCCATACCTATCTTTATCATAGCATCTTTAAATGCTTGTCTATCCTCACCCTTTTTGATAGCCTCTGGATTTGCACCCAAAAACTCAATACCCTCTAGCATCCCTGCCTCATACATCTCCATAGCAACATTGAGTGCAGTTTGACCACCCATAGTTGGTAATATAGCATCAACAGACTCTTTTTTGATTATCTTAGCTATTACATCAGCCGTAATCGGTTCAACATAAGTTCTATGAGCAAATTCAGGGTCTGTCATAATTGTCGCAGGGTTTGAGTTGATAAGAACAACTCTATATCCTAACTCTTTAAGCGTTTTAGCCGCTTGTGTTCCAGAGTAGTCAAATTCACAAGCTTGACCGATAACAATTGGGCCAGAGCCGATAAGTAAAATGGTTTTGATGTCAGTTCGTTTTGGCATGTAGAAGTACCCTTGTTTTTAATTGTGGGATTATACAAAAAAGGGGCTTAATTCTGATATAATTTTTAAGTAGTGTAAAAATTACTATTCAGCATCAAATTAAAGGAGGTCAAAAATGTTGTATGGCTTTTATGTGGCTTATTAAAGACTTTGATGCTGAAAACTAATATAAAGATTAAGTATCACTCCTCTACATCTTTTCAAAAGGAGGGTCACACGATATAAACAGATTGTAAACTATTTTAGGAGTCAAAGAGCAATACTTTGTTTCTTTATATTTGAATTATAACAATAATAAACACAGAGAAAACTTAAATCAATAAATCTTTTTTACTAATTTTCAATTTTAATCATATCACTCATATGGGGTGTATAATTATCTTTAATAAATCTCTCTATTCTTTTAATACCCTCACGAATATTTTCTATATTAGTAGCAAATGAAAATCTGATATAACCCTCAGAACCAAAAGCAATACCTGGAATAATAGCCACTCCCTCCTCTTCAAGAAGTCTTTTTGCAAACTCCATGGAGTCATTGGTGACACCTTTGATATTTATAAATAGATAAAATGCACCATCTGGTGAGGCTACAGAGAGACCATCTATCTTGTTTATTGACTCTACGGCTTCATCTCGACGAGTTTGAAACTCTACTCTCATCTCTTCTACCACTACATCTATGGTTCCATCTAGTCCAGTGATAGCTGCAGCTTGGGTGATAGAGCTAATATTTGATGTACTTTGAGATTGTAGTTTGTTCATAACAGCTACTAATTCTGTGTTTGCAGTTGCCAGATAACCAAATCTCCAACCTGTCATAGCTGCTGATTTACTAAGACCATTGACGGTAATAGTTCTTTGGAACATATCATTTGATATAGAGGCAGTTGCTGTAAATTTAATACCATCATATACTAATTTTTCATACATCTCATCAGATATGACCAATACATCAGTACCTTTTAGAACCTCTGCTAATCCCTCTAGCTCCTCTTTGCTATATACAGCACCTGTTGGATTTGATGGGGTTGTTAAGATGAGAGCTTTTGTTTTATCGGTTATAGCATCTTTTAGCTGTTGGGGTGTGATTTTAAATCCAGTTGTATCATCGGTCTCAATAATTATAGCTTTTCCACCAGAGTATTTGACCACTTCAGGATATGTTACCCAGTATGGAGAGGGGATAATAACTTCGTCACCATCATCTATTAGTGCCTGAAAGAGGTTAAATAGAGAGTGTTTAGCACCATTATTAGTCTGTATCTGTTTTGTTGAGTACTCCAAGTTATTATCTCTTTTGAGTTTTCCAGCAACAGCTTTTAGTAGTTCAGGTGTTCCTGGAATAGCTGTATATCTTGTCTGCCCATTATCAATTGCTTTTTTGGCACTCTCTTTAATCGCTTGAGGTGTGTCAAAATCTGGCTCTCCTGGAGAGAAAGATAGTATATCTTTTCCTTCGGCTTTTAGCTCTAGTGCTAGTGTTGTAATTGCAATAGTCATTGAAGAGGAGAGTGTCTGTATTCGTTGTGAAAGCATAATTTTGCCCTTTTTTTAATAGTATAAAAATCTGAAAATTATACTCAAAAAATAGTTACATTGACTTAATAAATGTTGCGTATATCTCTTCTAATTCATGGTCTTCTTTATTCATAAGTGAATTGTTACCAGTTTTTATACTCTCTTCTAAAACAGCAATTCTCTTAATAAGATAGTGAAATATCTCTCTGTTGACATCAGGAAGCATATCGTGTCTAAGTTTCTTCTTCTCTGTATCACAACTTAGAATTCTAGCTGGAATACCTACAGCTGTTGAGTGGGGGGGAACATCTTTTAGTACCACAGAGTTAGCACCCACTCTGGAGTGAGCTCCTAGAGTAATATTTCCTAACACTTTAGCACCAGCTCCCACTACTACATTGTTCTCTACAGTTGGGTGTCTTTTTCCATGAGAGAGGCTAACTCCTCCTAGAGTTACTTGCTGATAGATTAGAACATCATTACCAATAATGGCTGTTTCACCAATAACAATGCCTACACCGTGGTCAAGAAAAACCCTACAACCTATTGTAGCTGCTGGGTGAATATCTACAGTAGTCAAAAACTGTCCAATAGCAGATATAAATCTTGGAAGAAATCGCAGACCTCTTTTATATAGCGTATTTGCTATGCGATAGAAAAAGAGGGCCCACAATCCAGGATAGTTAAAAAATAGCTCAAAGGTTGAGTGTAGAGCAGGGTCATTTCGTTTTACATTTAAAAAATCTTCTTTGATGGTTCTAAATAGAATCATTGTTCTCCTTTGACTCTTGTAGATTAATGCCATAAGCATTTTGAAATTCAAATAGGGCATCTTCTAAAAACATCATAAGGTTCTCTTCATCTTTCTCTCCCACCATTGGCTCTAGTAATGGTGTATCTTTATATCCCAAAAAATATACAGTTGGGGTTCCATTAGGAGGAATCAGACCATCAGGGAGTTTCTCTCCTAGATATACCTTCTTTTTTGTAAAATAGTTTTGAATCAATTTAGCAGGTTTTTCAAGCTTCATAGTCTCCTCTAATCTTTCACATGAGGGGCAATGAGGTTGTGTTACAAATAGCATAGTGATAGTTTTTGGTATATCTTCTGGTTTGATTTTTTCAACACTCTCTTTAGGTGACTTCCCTCTCTGCTCTTCTGTTGAGGTACAACTTATGAAAAGCAGAGGGATGATTAGTAATATTAGATATTTTTGTAACAATATAAAATCCCTTTTTAAATTAAACTTTATCTTTAGAACTCAAAGCCTCCACCTGCTCCTTTATTCATACTAGAGTAGACTGCATGGACATAGGAGTCTCTAATCTCACAGTTATGTACTTTTGGGCAGAGTAGACAGCTTTTTACCCTTTGTTGCTCTTGACAAGCATGTAGCTCTTTAATTTTAGCTTGTAGCTTGATTTCCCACTCATCAAGAGATACCTCTTCCATTAACTATCTACTCCATAAGCTTTTTTGAGTGCATCTATTTCATATTTTGAGCCAAAGAAACAGGGTGAGGTATCATGAGGGTGTGATGGTACAAGCTCCAGTAGTCTATCTCCTCTATCATTAATCGCCTCCCCCCCTGCCTGTTCATACATAAGAGCAAATGGAATAACCTCGAATAGTTGTCTCAATTTGCCATTGGGCTTATCGGTTGTACTTGGATAAGAAAAAAGCCCTCCACCTTTGAGCATAATCTGATGTAAGTCAGGAACCATACCCCCTGAATATCTCAATCTATAGCCAGAGGCAAAAAGAGAGTCAATAAAGTTTTTATGATATTTAGCCCAGTTCTGTTGAGTTCCACCAGAGGCATTAAGTTTACCCTTTTTATCCATAGAAATTTCACCAATCTCTTTAAACTCTGAACCTATAGCACGATAGAGTATAGGTCTCTTATCTCTAGTAGTAATCACCAACTCAATACGGGGCCCATAAACCACATAGGCAGAAGCCACAAGATTTTTCCCCTCTAGCCCACCCTCATAGATACCAAAGATAGAACCAACAGAGAGGTTAACATCCACAAGGCTAGAGCCATCTAGCGGGTCATAACATACAGTATACCTACCTGTTGGTGATAGTTCAAGTACCCCCTCTTTCTCTTCGCTTACAAGTGCTTTGACCGACTCAACCTCTGCAAATGCCTTTTCGATAATCAGGTCAGATTTAACATCCAATTTAAGCTGGTCTTCACCTGATGAGTTTTCACTATCACTATAACCCAAATCCTCTATTTTGATTGCATTATCTATCTCAAATGCAACTTTTTTTATAGTCTCAAATATCTTTTGCATCTACACCTCTTTTGCATTTTTTTCTATCCAGTCAATTATCTCACTGGTGTTGTTTAAATCCAATATATCTATATTTTTAGGAACTCTATACTCATCTATCTTGATGCTATTATCAATCGCAATAGCTTCAGAACAGTCAAAATAGCTCTCATCTATCTTCTCTCTAAAGATTGCAATTCGTGGTAGAGGAAGTGTTTTTAACCCCTCTACAAGTAGAATATCAAACTCTTTAAACATAGCTATAATCTCATTTAGCTCTTTTTGTCGTTTAGAGAAATAGGTAGTACGAGTAGGGGAGGTAACTACCACCTCTGCACCAGTTTGAGAAAATCTATAGCTATCTTTCCCCTCAATATCAAAGATAGCTTTGTCTTTTGGGTCATTTTTAATTATTGCAACCTCTTTGGTCTCTATTAAAACTTTGGCAATTTTCTCTATAAGTGTAGTCTTTCCACTACCTGATGGCCCAGTAAATGCAACAGCAAAACGATTCATATCTATCCTCATTTGAATTAATTGGGAATTATACATCAAAGTATGTTAAAGAGTTAATAAAATGGATAATTCAGCAAGATTGGATAAAATTCCAATATAAAAATTAGGACTGATAAATGGATAAAATCAAAATAGGTGTAGTAACCACCAGTGACAGAGCGAGTCAAGGTATCTATGAAGATATATCAGGTGTAGCAATTATGGATACCATGAGAGAGTATCTACTCAATGAGTGTGAGTATGAATATAGATGTATTCCTGATGAACAGGCTATAATAGAAGCAACATTAATAGAGTTGGCAAGAGATAAAAAGTGTGACCTTATTGTAACAACTGGTGGAACAGGACCTGCTCCTAGAGATGTAACAACAGAGGCTACAGAGAATGTATGTCAAAAGCTACTTCCTGGATTTGGTGAGCAGATGAGGTCTGTGAGTCTTCAATTTGTTCCGACAGCAATTCTTTCTCGTCAAACTGCTGGGATTTGTGATGGTACATTGATTATCAATCTTCCTGGAAAGCCTAAATCTATCCGTGAGTGTTTAGATGCTGTATTTCCTGCTGTTCCATACTGTATTGACCTTATTGGTGGCTCTTTTATGGAGGCTAATGATGAGGTTATTAAAATCTTTAGACCCAAGGCAAAATAATGAATATCGAATTTATAGAAAAAAAGCTCCAAGAGATATATGATGAGCTAGAAAAGGAGGTAATGGAGGTGTTAATGAATGAATCATTTGATAAAAAACAGACCAATCTACGAATGAAACCACTAAAATCAACTAAACAGATTCTGGTCAATGCACTAGAGAGTATCAAGATGGTAGATAAAATTGCTAAAGAGGATATAGCCAAATGAAAAAAATAGCTCTAATTTCACTTCTAAGTAATATAACCCTTTTTGCCGAACAAACTAAGCAGATAGATGAGTCTATGCCGTGGTTGATTCCTTGGTTAGTCTCCTCTCTGCTTGTGATAGGACTTTTATTTTGGTCTTTTTATAAGGCGATAAAGACAAAAAATCCTAAGTATGGGTATGTGATTCTTTTGGCTATTTTGCTGTTGGTAGGGTTGATGTTTGTGTAGAGAGTGTTAATATGCCTCTACTCATATTATCTATTTCTTGGTTCTAACAGTAATATCTTCTAGTTCAATCTCGCTATCTTGTTGAGCTAGTTTTGCATACTTCTGTGCCTCTTTGTATTTTCCCATAGTATAGTAGAGTAGGGCGATGTTTTTATAGTTTTGTTGTGTTACCCTATGGTTCTTGCCCCATACATCTTCATTGATACTTAGAGCTTTGAGATAGTTTTTTATAGCTTTTTGGTATGCTCCATCCTCTTCATATAGTACTGCTAGATTGCTATAACTTACAGCCGTGCCTATCTTTTCATTACGAATAATCTCCTCTTTTATCTCTACAGTTTTTTGAGTAAAGTCTATGGCTCTCTCTGTCTCTCCCATATTTGCATATAGAGTTCCTAGGTTGTTATAACTCTCTGCTGTTCTGCTATCTGCTCTACCCAAGATACTCTCTCTAATTTTTAGAGCTTGTGATATATAGGCAAGAGCTTTGCCATTGTCACCTTTGCGTTTATATACTAGTCCCAAATTGTTATAGCTAGTAGCAGTATTTAGGCTCTTTTCTCCTAATACTCTCTCTTTTATCTTTATAGCTTTTAGATAATAGTTGATAGCTGACTCATAATCCTTTTGTTTATATGCTTTAACTCCTTGATTATTGAAAGAGTTTGCTGCTTGTAGTAGCAGTTTTCTTTGAACTGTTGAGAGATTTTTTGAACTGCTTTGCATGGGTATACTCTTCTCTAAACACCCCGTCATAAAAAACAAAAATAGTATAATTGTAATATATCTCACTTATATCTCCATATTAATATACAAGAATAATAACAAAAAATTACTTTAGGCTTCTCTTTGCAATCTCTTCTAAGAAGGTAGTTGCATATGAACCTTTTGGAAGATAGAACTGAACTCTTAGTTGTTGTTTTTTTTCATTATAAGAGAAAGCCAAGTTTTCAGGCCATATCCAAGCGTACCGTCTACCACCTTTCATGCAGTATAGCTCATCATCATCAAACTGTTGCTCTAGGTATCTAGCATCTGACATGGCTCTATCTGTTTCTGCCCCTGGTAAAATACCTGTTGGACTCTCTTTTTTATCTATAAATGCCTCTAGCGACATCTCAAAATCTTGAAGAGGGTATGATTTACCATAAGGATATGCTTTCATATCATCACCTATAAAGAGTTTAAAAGTATGTTTCTGTTTTGCTAAAACTTCTATTAATTCTATTGGATATGATAAAATCTTAGAAGCTTTCTCTTTTGAGTTATTAGAGACAGTCTTTGAGATATTGACACGATTTGAGAGCCATCCATTAAAAAGATGACTCTGATAGGCAGAGACTAATAGTTTTTCTTTTGCTCCTTTTAGTTTTTTCCCTGAGTGTGCTATCTCTTTGCCCTGTAGGTAGCTTTTGGCATCCTCTCCAAATCGTTGATAGCCATAATAGTTTGGTATACCTCTATTATGCATAATAGTTGCTATCTCTCGTATCTTTATATTGGTTTTGGGTGTAACTTGATTAAGTATAATTGCAAATCTATTCCCTTTTAGTTGACCTATTTTGATAGGAAATTTGCTATATTTTTTCTCTAAAATTTTAATTTTTTCGGTTGTAAGATTTGCTATAACTTCTCTCTCATATCTTTTGGGGATAGAGATATACTGTATGGTGGTGGCATTTTTATCTTTTAGACCTGCATAGCCTATATCTCGGTGTTCTAGTTTTGTTGCTTTGGCTATGACATTGATGAGCTTAAATGTACTCATATCTCTTTTTTTTATCTTTAAAATAAGGTTTGAACCTTTATCGCTAAATTTAAAAAGAGGTATCTCCTCTACTAAAAATCTCTCTACACTCTGTTCAAAGTCAAAATCTATAGGTTTGTGGTTATAAGCGTAAGTTTTTTTCATGGTGGGATTATAGCTTATTAAACTGTATTAACCACCATTTTTTAAAGTAGCTATCTTCTCATCTATATAATCCTGAACAAAAGCCTTAATCTCACTATATATAAATGAGTCTTTATACTCTTTGATTTTCCCTCCACTAGCATTTGGGTGTCCTCCACCATTGCCAATCTCGGTTGCCATTTTGGAGACATCTAGCTTGTTATTGCTTCTAAGTGAGAAGTTACCTCTAAAATTTATATCCATATAGAAGTCAAAATCAGGATTTTCTACCAAAAAAGTATTACCCAATATAGATGTATTACCCAAGTTATAGCCTAGCATACCTTTATATCCTCTATACTCAATAATAAATCTCTGTTTGTCTCTGCTTAGAAGTTTTGTAACATATAGGGCTACTAGATTATCTTTGGTATTGTCTTTTTCTTGTTTAAAAAAAGATTTTTTGAGTTGGTGTAGACTATCATCAAGTTCAATATGACCATTCTCTTTTGTAACATAGTCTCTCATAGACTCTATCAATGAAAGTTTTAGTTCTCTATCTTCAGCAGGAAATAGGACACGATTTATCTCTCTAGCACCTGAAATCATACCAAGTCCCACTTTTCCAAACTCAAATAGTTCATCATCACTTAGCCAAATATCTATGGCATTGATAGCTTTTACTACAGTAGCATAACTGTTCTCTTTGTCAAAATTATGATGTTTTTGTAGCCACTCATAGGTAATAAGTGTAGCAGATTTTGTAGTATCAAGCTTATACCATATAAACTGCTCGGCTGTTTTTTCTCCTGAGATATGATGGTCTAGAAGTTGGATTTTTGCTCCAACCTTTTTGGCTTCTCTCTCTAACCAATTTGCCTCTTTTGTAGTTAGGTTTAGGTCGGTAATCAATATGATATGCTCTTGATGTTCATCATGATTGAGAAATTTTTGTCGTTTGATAGCTTTGATAGCCTCTTCTAGTCTAGCTTTGACCTCTGGGCCATAGTTTGCGTTGTAGCACTCTATAGTAGAGAAGCAGTTAGTAGATAGGTATTGACAGCCGTAGCCGTCAAGGTCAATATGTGATAGGTGGTAGATGTGCATTATTTTAAAATATCCTCAAGGGTAAGTTCTTGCAGAAATGTATCTATTTTATCTTGAAAGTTAGTTAAAAATGGGGAGATATTGCAAGTTCCTATGACCCCATTGGGACAGGTATCCATATATTGTGAACAGTCAAATATCGCAGGTGGTTTTCCCTCTGCGGCTAAAATAATCTCTGATACAGTGATTTGGGAGGGTTTTTTTGCCATAATAAACCCACCATGAGCTCCTTTTTTAGACTCCAAGATACCATTTTTGGCAAGAGATTGTAAGATTTTTGCTAAAAAACTTTTGGGAAAATTTAGTTCTGTAGCAAGTTGTTCAGCACCTTTTGGTTTGTCACTGTTTTGGATAAAATCTAAAGTAAGAAGAGCATATTCACTAGCACGAGTTAGTAGCATATTTGATTTTCCTTGATATTAATATTCGAACATTTTAAACTAAGAGTATTTTACTCTAATTTATATTAAATTTAGGTTTTATCTCTATTTAAACAAAAATTGGTAGAATACGGCTCATTTTGTTTGGGATGACCCAAATAAAAAATTAAATTACCCATCAGGAGGTCATTATGGCTTTAGATACGGCTAAAAAGCAAGAGATTATTGCTAAATATTCAAGAGGTGAGAACGATACAGGTTCTACAGAAATTCAGGTTGCACTTATTACTGCTAGAATCAAATACTTAACAGAGCATTTGAAAACAAACAAAAAAGACCACTCATCAAGACTAGGTTTGCTCAAACTTGTTGGTCAAAGAAGAAGACTAATGAGATATTTGAAAAAAGTAGACCTTACTAGATGGAATATCATCAAAACTGATATGGGAATTAGAAATTAAATCTCTTTGGGGTCAAATACTACCATTTGATTAGTATTTGACCCCTTTTTTTGTCTACTTAATAAAGTTTAGTGCAATAGACTAAACTTTATTTACAAAAAAAACTAAGAATAACCTTGACAAATCTGACTCAATGTTGTATAATCCGTTTAATCTTTAAAATATTGAAGATATAAATAAAATAGGAGAACTGTCTATATGGGTAAAGAGAATGAAAACTCTTCTATAGAAGTTGAGATTGAGACTCCTGAATCTGAAGAGGTTGTTGAAGCAGAAGAGAGTGAAGTTTCAGAACTTGAAGAGATGAAGGCTTTGGTAGCGTCTTGGGAAGATAAGTTTCTAAGGACACATGCCAGTTTTGAAAATAGCAAACGGCTTTTAGTAAAAGATAAAGCAACAGCTGTAGCTTATGCCAATGAGAGTTTTGCAAAAGATATGTTGTCTGTAGTTGACTCTTTTGATAGTGCATTGGCGATGATTAATGCAACTGGGGATGAAGATAGTAGTGATGATGTATTGAGTAAAATAAAAGAGGGATTAGGTTTGACTTACAGCCAATTGACTAAGGTACTAGAGAAAAATGGTATTAAGGTGATTGATAGTGAGGGAGAGTTTGACCCAGAGGTACATCAAGCTATTATGCAGGTAGAGAGTCCAGAGCATGAAGCTGGTCAGATAGTACAGGTTCTACAAAAAGGCTATACTATAAAAGAACGGGTGCTTAGACCTGCAATGGTATCAACTGCCAAATAATATAAAATTAAATATAAAAAGGAAAATATAAAATATGAGTAAAGTATTAGGAATTGACTTAGGAACAACAAACTCTGCTATGAGTGTTTATGAAAATGGTGAAGCAAAAATTATAGCAAATAAAGAGGGTAAAAATACAACACCATCTATTGTAGCATTTACAGATAAAGGTGAAGTGCTAGTGGGTGATTCTGCAAAGAGACAAGCGATAACAAACCCAGAGAAGACTATCTACTCTATCAAAAGAGTTATGGGGTTGATGTTTGACGAAGAACACGCAAATGAAGCAAAAGAGAGACTTCCATATCATATTATCAATAGAAATGGAGCGTGTGCAATTGAGGTTGCAGATAAAACCTATACACCACAAGAGATTTCAGCAAAAATTTTAATGAAGTTAAAAGAGGATGCAGAGGCGTATCTTGGTGAGACTGTAACAGACGCAGTTATTACTGTTCCTGCTTATTTCAACGATGCACAGAGAAAAGCAACAAAAGAGGCTGGAACTATTGCTGGACTTAATGTTCTAAGAATTATCAATGAGCCAACATCAGCAGCACTTGCTTATGGTCTTGATAAAAAAGATTCAGAGCAGATTGTAGTTTATGACCTTGGTGGTGGTACATTTGATGCTACTGTACTAGAGACTGGTGATAATGTTGTAGAGGTTATGTCTACAGGTGGGGATGCATTCCTTGGTGGTGATGACTTCGATAACAGAATCATTGACTTTGTAGCAAATGAGTTCAAATCAGAGACAGGTGTAGATATCAAAGCTGATGTTATGGCTCTACAAAGAGTAAAAGACGCTGCTGAAAATGCAAAAAAAGAGCTTTCATCTTCAACAGAGACAGAGATTAACTTACCATTTATCACGGCAGATGCCTCTGGACCAAAGCACCTTATTCAGAAGATTACAAGAGCTAAATTTGAGTCACTAATTGATGATTTGGTAATGAGTACTGTAAAAACTATTAAAACAGTCCTTGCAGATGCAGGTGTATCTACTTCTGAAATCAATGAAGTTGTGATGGTTGGTGGAAGTACAAGAGTTCCACTTGTTCAACAAGAGGTTCAGAAGTTCTTCGGAAAAGAGTTAAATAAATCTGTAAACCCTGATGAGGTTGTAGCTCTGGGTGCTGCTATCCAAGGTGGTGTACTAAAAGGTGATGTAAAAGATGTACTTCTTCTTGATGTTACTCCACTAAGCCTTGGAATTGAAACTCTAGGTGGTGTTACAACTAAAGTAATTGAAAAAGGTACAACAATACCAGCTAAAAAGTCACAAGTATTTTCAACAGCAGAAGATAATCAACCAGCAGTAAGTATTCATGTACTTCAAGGTGAGAGAAATTTTAGTAAAGATAACAAATCACTAGGTATGTTTGAGCTTAGAGACATCCCTGCTGCTCCAAGAGGTGTGCCACAGATTGAGGTGACATTTGATATTGATGCCAATGGTATCTTGACAGTCTCTGCACAAGATAAAGGTACAGGTAAATCTCAAGAGATTAAGATTACAGGTTCATCAGGACTAAGTGATGAAGAGATTGAAAAAATGGTACAAGATGCTGAAGCTAATAAAGCAGAAGATGAGAAGAGAAAAGCACTTGTAGATGCTAGAAATCAAGCAGATGCACTAGTTCACCAGACTAAAAAATCACTCAAAGATTTAGGTGATAATTTTGATGCTACAGAGAAAGCTGGAATCGAAACAGCAATAGCTGATGTAGAAGCTATTCTAAAAGATGACTCTGCAACAAAAGAGCAGATAGAGGATAAGGTCAAAATCTTGACAGAAAAGTCTCATAAACTAGCAGAAGCTGTTTATGCAAAAGAGCAGGGTGATAAAGCTAAACCTGCCAAAAAAGCAGAAGAGGATGATATTATTGATGCTGAGGTGGAGTAGTTGAGTCTACTTTAATTATTTAATATCTACTTGTCTATTATTTTAGTAGATGAGTGGATTTTCTTTATTTTGATAAACTCCTTAGCTTAGTAATTATCCCTACACTCTATATTTATGTTATAATCCAACTAAAAATAATGGATAAAAAATGAAAAAGTTACCAATAGGAAAGAGTGATTTTAAGTCAATTATAGAGGATGGTTTTTATTATGTCGATAAGACAGATTTTATTACCGAAGTAATTGATAGTAGTGCAGATGTTATTTTACTACCTCGCCCAAGACGCTTTGGTAAAACACTTAATCTTAGTATGTTAAACTATTTTTTTGATATTAAAAAAAAGAGCCAGAAGCTCTTTAATGGACTTAATATCTCAAAAAATGAGAGAATAATGAGTCACTGTTCTAAATATCCTATTATCTACATAACATTTAAAGATGTTAAAGAGGATAGTTTTAAGAAAAGTTTTGAAAAAATTAAGCAGTTGATAGATAAAGAGTTTTCAAAACATCAAAAGAGTATTGACAAGATAGTTGATAAACTCTATGGTGCAGATGCAAAACACTATCAGCGAATACTACAAGGCAAGGCATCAGAGATAGATTATAAAAGTGCTTTTAAACTACTCTCTATGCTTCTAACTATTGCCTATAACCAAAAGTGTATAGTTCTAATAGATGAGTATGATACCCCAATCCAAACAGGTTTTATAAAAGGTTACTATGATGAGGTAGTCAATTTTTTTAAAACTTTTATGGGGGCTGTTTTAAAAGATAATGACATTCATATATATAAAGCTATTTTAACAGGTATTTTAAGAGTCTCCAAAGAGTCTATCTTTAGTGATTTGAATAATATAAAAGTCTATACACTTCTTGATAGAGAGTTTAGTGATAAGTTTGGTTTTACAACAGATGAAGTTAAAGAGATGTTGAAGTTATATAAATTAGAGAGTAGTTTTAGAGAGGTAAGTAGATGGTATGATGGTTACAAGATAGGAGATAGTACCATATTTAACCCTTGGTCACTTTTAAACTATACAGATAAAGGTAATTTTGATGTTTATTGGGCAAATACTTCTTCCAATGATATAATAAGAGTGCTTGTAGAGAACTCTGATGGATTTAGGGAAGATTTACAGTATCTTCTAAAAGGAAAAAGCCTTAAAAAGGTAGTCAATCCCAATATCACTTTTAAAGATAGAGATTTTAACTTTAATGAAGAGATGTTATATTCGTTTCTCTTTTTTAGTGGTTACTTAAAATATACCCACAAAGAGTGGAGTATGGGAGAGCATATCTGTCAACTAGCTATTGTAAATCAAGAGTGTTATTACATTTTCAATAAAATAATCTCTAATTGGGTCAGTGAAAAGTTTAGTAACCCAAGACTAAGAGTTTTACTTAAATCTTTAACAGATGGTGAGTTGGATGTTTTTGAGGAGGTCTTTAGTGAGTTTGTCAGAGATACACTCTCATTTTATGATACTGCTAAAAGCATAGAGAGCGTCTATCATGCATTTTTCTTGGGACTTTTGGTTAATTTAACCGACTATGAAGTTATTTCAAATGAAGAGTTAGGATATGGTAGGGTCGATATTATGGTTCTGCACAAAGAGGATAAGCAAAAAGTAGCTCTAGTGATTGAGCTTAAAAAGATACGGATGAATGAGACCAAAGATAGTGCATTAAAGAGTGCTGTTAAACAGATAGCAGATAGAGAGTATGTAGCCAAAGTCAAAAAGAGAGGTTATCAAAATATTTTGAGCTTTGGTGTGGTATTTGATGGTAAGAGGATTTGGGTTAAGGAGGCTAAGTAAAAACAATATAAATTTATTGTGATGATTATCATAATAAACATTAAAAAAAAGCATTAAATAAGATAATTTCACTATAATAAATTTTAACCAATCTTTTATATTTTTTTAAAGGAGAAGAGTGAAAAATAATATAGATGAATTTATCGAAAAAATATGCGAAGGGGAGTGCAAAGAGTATTTTCAAAGTAGCAAAGAGAGAGCTATTGTTCAGATAAAAGCATCTCTTTCTCCTGATATATTTTCTCAAAATCTTAATCGTGAACTTCAGATTAAAATCGCTCAAATAGCCTCTCCTATTATCAAAAAAATCAATACCATTGATAAAAATCGTTTTTGGATAATCTATTATCGTCTTGCTCAACAGCTTATCTCATTAAAGTGTAGTGAGTGTAAATCCTCTAACCAAAGTCTTATGTGTGAAGAGTATATCTTAGATAGAATCATGCAATATATAAAAAAGTTTGATATTGGCGTAGAGTCAACTCCTTTTCAAGAGGTAAGAGCCTTTATAAAAAAAGGGGATTATACAGAGAAAAAAAGAGCAGGAGCGACAGGAAACTATATTAAAAAGATATTCAAAAGGTACAGTGAAGCGTCTGTTGATAGAGATACAGCCCATGCGTTAATCGAAAATGCCTTGATAGAGATAGATGAGAAAACCTATCAAAAAGATTTTAGCAAAGAGAAAATCAATCTAAAAAATGAGATAACAAAACAGTTAAACAACGACAAAGGCAAAATCTCAACTCTACTCTATAGTCTCTTGATAGAGCTACTTCATGAGGAGAAGTTTTTTAACTATATCAATAACTATGTTATCAAAAAGAGGTTTATAGATTTTATTAGGAGAGCTATTAGCTATGATATTGAAAACCCTATCGAACCTGACCCACCACCAATAGGCTTAAATGAGATATTGGCAGATTATTTAGAGATAATCCCCCCAGATGTTCAGTTGATTTTACGATTAAAAATTGGAGAGAGATTAAGTGATAGTGATTTTATAAAACTTGTCTATCTATTTGATTATAGAGAGATTGATATATTGGAGCATTTTAAAGATGAGGAGATTTTGGAGATTAAATTTTATGCTCGTAATGATATAGCTCTTTTAAGCCCTATTAAGAAAAAAATCTCAAAAATTAGGGAAAAACTAAAATCTAATTCGTATACAAATAGAGAAGATAACAGCAAAAGAGTGGCACTTTTGAAATTAATCTTCTCAGAAGAGATGAATGCAAAAGAGATAGGAATGTTATTGGGTTATAGCGAGAAACAGGTTTATAAAAAGATAGAGCATATCAAGAGAAAAATTAACTACAAAAAGGAGTCGGCACTATGCAAAGAGATGTAAATAAAAATATTGATTCTCATCCTAGTAGTGAAGAGTTGGCTAATTTTGTAGATAAAAAGCTTGATGAGGTTAGAAGAGCAGAGATAACTAAACATCTAATTGCTTGTGATGAGTGTAGTGATGTGGTGGCTTTGGTAATGAAGTATGGAGGGGAGATAGCAACAGAAAAAAAAACTCCTGTGATAAGTGAGAGTAAAAAAGAACGGAAATATGTTAATAATATTAATTATAAGGGGTTAGGGGTTGCGTTGGTGGTTTCTGTAGCTTCTGTTTTGTTGTTTATAGTTATGATGCCAGAGAAAGATAAATCTTTTATAGAGTTTTATACCTACAATCAACATACTACTTTCAACGCACCTGTAAAAGTTGCAAAGATAAAAGATATTGAGGCAAAAAACAAAGAAATCAATGAGTTTTTAAATAAGTTAATAAAATCGGTTAATATGACTTATTTAAAAGAGTTCAATCAAGCCGAAGAGGAGTTAAAAAAAGGGAATTTTGACACTGCAAGAGAGTTGTATCAAGTAGCAATGAATATAGTTGAAGAGGAGGAGTTAGACAAAAAAGAGAAAGACAAAAAATGTATGGTGATTACTTATAAAATCTTACTATTAAGTATCACAGAGGGAGATAATGAGAGTATCAATGAGTATAAAGATGTATTAAAAGATAATGTTCGTCGTTTTCGGAAGCGATGGCTTCAGCCTCGTAAATAGAAAAAATTAAATTTTTATCTTCAATGGGGAATTTGCTTTTTTCTATTCGTATATATAATAAAAATTAAAAGGATAAACAGATGAGAAAATTATTAATGGTGTTGTTGGTGGTTTCTAGTAGTTTGATGGCTAAAGATTATGGATTGATTGTGAGTATTTCACAATATCAAAATAGTGATATTCCAACATTGAATGTTTCAGAAGATGTTAGAAGATATGAGAGTGTTTTAAAAAAAATGGGTTTTATAGGTAGTTGTAAATATCTAAAAAATGAGAGTGCTACTAGAACCAATATTTTAGGACATATTAGAGGTGTTGCTCAAACTATAACAGATAAGGATAGATTTTTTATGTTTTTTACAGGTCATGGCACAGATGAGAATGATGAGGATTATGGTTCAAAACTCCAAGAGGCTCTACCTGAAAAATATTGGAAAGATACAGGTATGATTTTGCCTTATGATTTCAATCCAAATAAAAAAGGTATAGCTAATTCTGTGATTATTGGTAAAAGAGATTTAAGAAACTATTTTAAAGCCATAGACAATAATACAGATAAAGCTCTTATTGTTTTTGATGCCTGTTTTTCAGAAAATAGTTCAAAAGGAAAACTTAGAAGAGTTAATAGATTTGTTCATATTGATACAAAAAACAAGACTTATCCTTATAGGAATATAGTCTATATCGGAGCATCTAAAACACAAGCAAAAACGGGGAAACTTTCTAAGGTTTTGGATGGGTGTATGAATAAAGATACTACTTTTGTGGGTTTAAAAGGATGTATGAATAGAGAGTTGAGTAGGAGTCCTCATAAGGCTGTTGTACTTTCTATGAGTGAGAATCCGAGGGTGTTTGTTTGGTGAAATCAGAAGTAAAAAAAATTTAAAAAGGAAATGTTATGAGATTAAAATTGAGTTTGTTGAGTTTGATTATAGTAGGTGTTTTAGTAGGTTGTGGTGGGGGAGGTAATTCCTCAGATAGTTCATCTAATGATATAACTAAAATCACCAAAAAAAATATAAGTGGAAAAACTTTTAATATAAAAGATTTAAATGGTGGTGATTTTATTACCACTTTTAATTCAGATGGAAC
>FPHE01000065.1_pt1 | contig 31466 bp, 34 predicted proteins | sample 1057201 | NCBI WGS metagenome assembly FPHE01 (sample SAMEA4473311, study PRJEB15554) | hydrothermal vent metagenome | biome: marine basaltic hydrothermal vent biome; feature: marine hydrothermal vent; material: water | place: Pacific Ocean | collected 2011-06-14/2011-07-23 | depth 1155 m
AAATTGCCCGATAGTATTATATGTGCGACAGCTTTAGTAAATGGTGCTATATTGATTTCTAACGATAAACAATTGTCTAAAATAGAGGGCTTAGATGTTTTGAGTTTAGAGGAGTTTTTGAATAGATACTGAAACAATGGCTTTATTCTAATCTCACTTGTCTCTGTTGCTATCTTCATGGTTAGTTTAGTTTTGTTGTTTGATTTATTAATCAAAGAGTGAAATTTTTCTAATTGTGACTCTTTTGATTTTGTAATTGTTTGTTTAACATACGGATTTGGACGCGATTTCATTTTTGATAAATCATACTCTTCTCTCATTTTTTATTGTCCCACTCAAAATTTATTGTACTCATGTTTAATTTATAGTTGGTTAAATGTTTTTAAAAAATCTGCCTTAGAGTTTATCTAAAATTTCCATTGTCGTAACATCTGTTGATTATTATCGGTGTTTTCAGGAGAAAACACCCTACAGATTCTATTTTTTAATTCCAATCCGACCAAGAACCTATCTTGCTTGGTCTCTCTAAAGCATCTTCTAATTGGTCTAAAAAATCATCTCTATCTATCAATCTAGCTCCCAAACTCACGAGGTGTGGAGTCTCCACTTGACAGTCGATAAAATCATAACCGTTTTCGATAAGAGTATCAGTTAGAAATTTTAATGCTACTTTTGAAGCATCAGGCATTAGGGCAAACATAGACTCTCCAAAAAAAGCTTTTCCAATAGAGATACCATAGAACCCACCGATAAGCTCATCTTTGTAATAGGTTTCAACAGAGTGAGCAAAACCCATATAGTGTAATGCTATATAGGAATCTTTCATCTCCTTAGTAAGCCAAGTACCTACCTGTCCCTTTCTTGGAACTTTTCCACAGTAGTCGATAACTGCTTCAAAGTTTGTATCATATCTCACCTCATATCCTCTATTTCTTATTACTCTTCGCAGTGATTTACTCGCTTTAAATTCAGATGGATATAATACAAGTCTAGGGTTTGGAGACCACCATAAGATAGGGTCATCAGGAGAATACCAAGGAAAGATACCTTTTTGATAGGCAACTAACAATCTATTGGGATTGAGGTCACCACCATAGGCTAGTAACCCCTCATCGCTTCCCTCTCTAGCATTGGGGAAGATATGAGGTGTACCGATTTCAGTTATAAAGTAGTCATCATCATATATCGAAGACAAAGTTTAGCTTCTCCTCTTTACAAGTCACTTTTACTAAACCACCATCTTTGAGTTTTCCAAATAGAATTTCATCCGTTATAGCCTCTTTTATATTTTGGTCTATCACTCTGCCTACTTCTCTAGCACCATATAGGTCACTGTAACCCTCTTTTGCGATATACTCTTTGGCCTTTTTATTAAGCTTAATTATAATACCTTTTGTAGCCATCTGTTTATTTAATTTGGCTATCTCTGTATCTACTATTTTTACAATAGCTTCCATATTTAGATGTTTAAATTCAACTACAGAGCTAAGTCTATTTCTAAACTCTGGCGTAAAGAAACCTTTTAAGGCTGTATCTGTTTTTGAGCTTGTATCTTTATTAAAGCCCATTACATTTGCCTCTTTTGTTCCTAGATTTGAGGTCATAATCAAAATTACATTTTTGAAATCACTTACAATTCCATTATTATCTGTCAGTTTTGCACCATCCATTACCTGCAATAAGATATTCATAATATCAGGATGAGCCTTTTCTACCTCATCAAGCAACAAGACTGTGTGAGGATTTCTCTTTATCATCTCTGTGAGAAGTCCACCCTGCTCATATCCAACATACCCAGGAGGCGCTCCGATAAGACGACTTAGAGCGTGTTTCTCCATATACTCACTCATATCAAGTCTCTCAAAGTGAACATCCATACTCTCTGCCAATGCTATACTTAGTGCTGTTTTACCAACTCCTGTAGGGCCAACAAATAGGAAAGAGCCGATTGGGCTATTCTCCTGATTTAGTCCTGCGTAAGAGCGTTTGATAGATTTTACTATAGTATCTATCGCTGTATCTTGACCAATAATCTTGCTCTTAATATCATCTGCCAAAGATTTTAACTTAGTTGTATCATCAGAAGATACCACAGTTGATGGTAGTTTCAACATTCTAGCTACACTCTCTTCTATATCTGCACTCGATATAGTTATATCTTTTTTATCTCGTAGCATATAGTGAGCACCTACCTCATCTATAATATCCATCGCCTTATCTGGTAAAAATCTATCATGTAGATATTTTACACTAAGGTCGATTGATGCCTGTAGAGCCTCATCAGAGAAGATTATCTGATGATGCTCCTCATATTTATGTTTGATACCTTGAAGTATCTGCATAGTATCAGCAACTGATGGCTCATCTATATCTATCTTTGAGAAGCGTCTAGTTAGGGCTTTATCTTTGTCAAGATGGTTACGAAACTCTGCATAAGTAGTTGCACCGATACATTTTAGCTCCCCTCTTGCCAATGCTGGTTTGAGCAGATTCGCCGCATCCATACTCCCCCCACTAGTAGCCCCAGCACCTACGAGTGTATGTATCTCATCAATAAATATAATACCTCTATCTATAGTCTGCAACTCACTAAGTACACCCTTTAACCGTTTTTCAAAATCACCACGGTATTTAGTACCTGAAATCATACTACCCAAATCAAGAGCAAATATCTTGCTATTTTGTAGAACAGAAGGGACTGAATTCTCTGCAATTCTAAGTGCTAGACCCTCTGCAATTGCTGTTTTACCTACTCCTGGTTCTCCTACAAGTAGAGGGTTATTTTTCTTTCGTCTACAGAGTGTTTGCATCACTCTATCTATCTCAGATTCTCGTCCTATGATAGGGTCTATCTTGCCTTTTTTAGCAACATCTACCAGTTCAATAGTAAAATCAGAGAGATTTGGATATGCGTCATCTTCCTCCTCTTCCTCATTATCTATCTCTTTTTCATCCAAATTACCATGAGATATAACCTCTAAAATATCTACTCTATCTATCCCCTCTGCACTCATGACTGCATATGCATAACTCTTATCCTGTGAAAAGATAGAGGCAATCATATCACCAATCTTGGCCTCCATACGCCCTGAACTATTGATATGCATCATCATATCATTCATAACATGTGAAAGCACTACAGTCTCATAAGGGTCTGGACTCTCCTCCTTCTCTTTTGGCTCCAAAACAGGTGTATTGGCATGAAGGTATGCCTCTATCAACTCCCTCATATAACCTACATCTCCCCCAACTGCTGAAAGTATCTCTCCCCCCTCCTTACTTTGTAGGATAGATAAAAAGATGTGTTCAAGTGTCAGATACTCATGTCGATTCTCCTTTGCATATCGAACAGACTCCCTAAATACATTATTAAGCTCTACACTTATCATTTTTTCTCCTTTGAATATTTATTATTAGACCTCTTGCAAAATTATGAAATACAAACTTTAGTTGTATCTCTTTTGGAGTTATTGCCTCCAATTCCAAATCAATTCCATAAAAAATCTACTCCTCTTCTACTGTTGCAAGAAGTGGAAAACCACTACTCTTGGCTAACTGTTTCACTTGATTAGCTTTTGTTTGAGCTATTTCATATGTATAGATTCCACAGACTCCCTTTCCTGAATTATGAATAGTCAACATAATCCTCTCTGATTCAGCTAAACTTTTATGAAACAACTTCATCAAAACCTCTACAACAAACTCCATAGTAGTATAATCATCATTGTGTAACAATACTTTATACTTTGTCGGCTCATATAGAGCTAATGATAAATCTAACTCTTCTTCTATTCTTGGCAATGTTAATCCTCATATAATAATTAATACTTATAGTATATCTTATTTTATGTTACAATCTGCCTTAATAGAAATTTATATAAAGATTGGAGATTAATTGTGAAATTACTTTTTATAACGGCAACAAATACCGATATTGGCAAAACTTTTGCCTCTTTGAGCCTAATTGAACACTTTTCAAAACATGGTTTAACCGTGGGTGTTTGTAAGCCTATTGAGACAGGAATTACAGAAATTACTAATGGAGAGTTAAGAGTTGAGAATGGTTTAGCAGATGCTACTAAACTTTTGCAAAAAGTACAAGAGTATAATGAGTGTTTTAAAGCTCTTAAACCTATAGATATTACTGCATACACTTTTCCCCTACCCTCTGCCCCTTTCTGTGCAGATATTAACCAAACAATCCAAATAGAGAATATCAAATCAAAAATAGAGAAGCTATCAAAACTGTGTGACCTACTTATAATCGAAGGAGCAGGTGGACTCATGGTTCCCATCACAAAAGATTATATGATGATAGATTTAGCCAAAGAATTAAATGCTAAAACCCTACTCATAACACCCTCTAAACTTGGTTGCATCAACGATACCTTGCTCTCTATCGAAGCTCTCAAAAATAGAGATATTGATTTTGATTGGTGTGTAAATCTTTTTGAAGATAAAGATAAATTTAAAGAGGTTACTAAACCTTTTTATGATGCATATTTTGATAAATGGTGGAGCTTGGGAGATAAAAGAGTGGACTTAATTAATAAAATTTTAAGCTAAAATATTATATATTTATATTAAAGTAATTTTAATATAAAGGATAAACTATGCAACTATTTAAAAAAAAAACTATATTACTATCCATACTTATATCAGCTATTTTACTAAATGGCTGTACAACTCATCAGACTATATCTACCTCAGAATCTCATTTATATAATGGTGATTTTGGTGTAGTAGCAGACCCTCAACTAGATGCGACAATAGAGCAGGAGTTCCTAACCCAAAATAGACCTGCTGAGATAGACTACTCTAAACTAGACCCAACACTAAGTACAGAGCTAATTCCTGACCCTGATGCTGTAACACTAGAGAATTATGTAGAACCAGAGCCTATCATCACTTATAAGTATATGCAAAGTCCAATCTTCTATACAGAGGATGAACTTCCTGAAAATAAATTGATAACAGGAAATGCTATTATGAGATAGCTCTTAATTTTTATCTGTTATAATCACAAAATTATTAAAAGGAAGTCGATGCAACACCTTATAGATACCAATGATTTTAGTGAAAAGCAGATAGAACAGATAGTTAATGATGCCAAAAAGTTTAAAAAAAACAGACCAACTGCTCTACTTAGAGACAAACTTCTTATTACCCTCTTTTTTGAGAGTTCAACACGAACAAGAAGCTCATTTGAAGTAGCGGCCAAGAGGCTAGGTGCGTCTATGGTTCATCTTGACCCATCTAAAAGCTCAACTACCAAAGGTGAGTCTCTTGATGATACCTTTGCCAATCTGTGTGCGATGGAGCCTGATGGGGTTATTATCCGTCATGGGTACAATGCAACACCTCAAAAACTTGCAAACAAAGGTCTCACGCCTGTTATCAATGCAGGAGCAGGAAACTATGCTCACCCAACTCAAGCACTACTTGACTACTTTACTATGGTTGAACACTTTGGAGTTGTAAAAGGTAAAACTATAGCTATTGTGGGAGATATAATTAGCTCTCGTGTGGCTAGTTCTGGTATTCGTCTCTTTGTTCGTATGGGTATGAGAGTGATTCTAGTCGCTCCAAAACCATTTATGCCTGATAATGAACTAGAAAAAGTAGAACACCTCAATGAGATTATAGATGAGGTAGATATAATCATGAGCCTAAGAGCCCAACTAGAGAGACACAAAGCACCTATATTTGAGGATTATGAGGAGTATGCGAAGGAGTACTGTATCACAAAAGAGAGATTTGGAGATAGAGATATTTTACTTCTTCATCCAGGCCCTGTAATGCGAAATATTGATATATCTGATGAGATGTTAGAAGACCCTAGATGTAAAGTCTTAGAACAGGTAAAAAATGGTGTTTTTATTCGTATGGCAATTCTAAAATCTATTCTACTAGATAGTTAATGGACAAAATCACTCAACTTGCACAAAAAAGAAAACCCTTTCTTTTTGTAATCTCTTATGACAAAAAAGAGAAATTTGTGCAACCTCTTGAGAGTTTAGATAATGATATTTTTTTTAAGATAGGTGGGTATAGAAACTACCCCAAGAGACCTATTGATAAAAAATATCTACTAAAAAAGAGTCCCTTAGAGTTTAAATTATATAAAAACTCTTTGGAAAAAGTGCTAGAAGAGATTCGTTCAGGAAATACATATCTACTCAACTTAACATTCAAAACCCCCATCCAAAGCAATCTATCACTTAGAGAGATATTTTTTTATGCTAGAGCAAAATATAAGCTATACTTCAAAGATAAATTTATCTGCTTCTCTCCTGAAAAATTTATAGAGATAGAGGGAAACACTATATCAACCTATCCAATGAAAGGAACAATTGAAGCCTCTATACCAAATGCCAAAGAGAAGATACTAGCCAATCAAAAAGAGATGGCAGAGCATGTAATGATAGTAGATTTGATGCGTAATGATTTGGGTATGGTAGCTAGAGATGTCAAAGTAGAGAAGTTTAGATATATAGAAAAGATAAAAGCAGGAGACAAAGAGCTATTTCAAGTAAGCTCAAAAATAACAGCACAACTTCCAGAGAGTTGGCATAATAACTTAGGAGATATAGTTCAAACTCTACTACCTGCTGGTTCTATAACAGGAACACCCAAACGAAGCACGGTTGATATTATTGAGAGCATAGAGGATTATAATAGAGGGTTTTATACAGGTATTTTTGGTATTTTTGATGGAGAGAATCTATACTCTGCTGTAATGATACGATTTATCGAAAAAGAGGATGAAAAACTCTATTATAAGAGTGGTGGAGGTATCACTATTGATAGTGATGCCAAAAGTGAATATAGTGAGCTTATAGATAAAATCTATCTACCACTATAAAACTAAGGATAGATATTGCTTACTACAAATCCATTACCAATCTGTCCTGAAGCAATAGCTGATTTTGCATCGGCTCTACTGTTAAATCCAAGCAAAATAGCTTTATATAGCGTTTTACCTCTTACTGTAACAGTCTTTACAATAGCTGTATATCTACCACCTGCTGCACTCTCTGCTGCATTTCTTGCTGCTGTTCGAGAAGAGAATGCTCCAACCTGAACACCTATACCACTATTTGCACTACCTACAGATGCTGGTGGTGGTGTATAGCTATTATGTGATGCTGGTGGTGGAGTATATGTAGATGAACCACCACTATAGGAGGATGAACCTGCAACAATAAATGCACCTGGGAACTGTCTATCCCTTACAGATAAAGCCTCTGACCTACTAGAAAAACCTGTTACTATAACCTTGTTCATAGCACCTTTTTTCACATAAGCAGAGTATTTTGGGTCTAAACTCAAACTATTTTTAAACTCTTCTGCTGAATAGTAATCTTTTAATGCTGCAACTTGTAGATGAATTCCACCTCCACTTGTCGTAGCAGGAGGGCTACTATTATATGGGATATTATCAGTATATGTACCACCTGTCGTACTTGAAGTAGCTCCACCACCACCTGTTGAATATGGGTCCACATATACCCCTGAATTAGAGTTATTAGAGATGTCTCCTCCATATGGGTCATCAAAAGGTCCTGATGATGCAACAGCACCTGTTGGCTGTTCATAGCCAGATGTTGCAACAGTATTTGTTGGCTGTTCATAACCACCAGTAGATACAACTGTCTCCTCAACAGGTGTTCCATATCCTACACCACTATTAGCTACACTTGGATCAGCATATACTATTGGTGTATTATCTTCATAGACAACTTCTGTTGCTGGTTGTTCATTATATACTGTACTGTTTGTGTTAGACTTATTTGGTTCATCTGTTGGCTTAACACATCCTGTTGATAATAGTGATAACATAACTGTTGAAATAACTACTTTATTATATCTCATCTTTCTTCCCTTTAATAACTTTTTTATATTATAGCAATATTTGCATTAATTTCTATTTTGCTATATTTTGGGTTCTCTCTTTTCTGCTAGAGATTGAGAAACGAAGCAACTCATCTGTACTCTTGACATATTTGGGAATATTATCAAATGTAATATTTAGTAACTTTGCAGTTGCTAGAGCATCACTATAAGCTCTATGGTGTACCTCCACACCCAATTCTAGAGTCTCATTTAGATATGCTAGACCATATCTCTCACTCTCTATTGTTCTTTTAGCTAAGTCAATAGAACATATAACTTGATTACCTATTGTACCTAGACCAAAATGGTTAAAAGAGTAGTTTAAAAATCCATAATCAAAATTTGCATTGTGAGCTACAAATATAGAGTCTCCTATAAACTCTCTAAGTTTGGTCAAAACCTCTAATCTACTTGGAGCGCCAATGAGGTCTGAGTGTTTAATACCAGTAATTTTGCCAATATACTTTGGCAAAAACGAACACTCTACAAAACTCTCAAAATGGTCAATCGCTTTACCATTTTGAAGCATCACTGCACCAACCTCTATTACCTGTGACTGCTCTGGTTTACTTCCATTGGTCTCAATATCAATAACACAAAACTTCTGCTCACCATAGGGGGTAAAATAGGTTTGTAAAAAATATCCATACTTATCCTCTTCGATAGGATAACCAGAGGCCTGAAGTAGCAGAAAAAGTGTATCACTATCTTCAAAAATAGTTGTATGTTTGGATACAATCCTCTTATATGATTCTGATGATAATCTCCCCTTATTTCGTCTAAAGGCAGAAGTTAACTCTCTATAAACATTTTGCATTTTTTATAAATTCAGCTACCTTTTTATAATCTTTTCTACCTTTGATTCGCTCAACACCTGAGCTTACATCTATCCCATAGAAATTATATTTTTTAATCTCCTGTATATTAGCAGGTGTCAATCCACCTGCCAATATAATTTTTGAGCAGTCGACACCCTCAAACCACTCAAGGTTCAATCTCTTGCCACTTCCTCCATACTCCTCACTGTAGACATCTACTAATCTATATCTATCTGCATATTGTAGTATATCTTTTGGCTCTTTGGCACGAATCACGGGGAGAGCCTTTGCACCTATCATATCTAATGCCTCTTCATCTACATCAAAATGAATTTGAGTTACAGTTAGATTACAATATTTACTAATTGTATCTATTGTATCTATACCCTCATTAACAAAAAGCCCTACTATACTAATAAAAGGTGGGAGTTTATCTATAATTTTTTTTGCATCTGTAGGTGTGATATATCTTGGTGACTCTTTATAAAATACAAACCCCAATGCATCAGCACCTACTTCTATCGCCTGTAGTGCATCATCTATATTTGTTATTCCACATATCTTAACTCTCATGGTTTCTCCTATTTTAGTAACTCTATTGCTTTTTTATATCCATCAATATGTCTAAAGACAAATGAACCAGCGACTACAATATCAACTCCTGCCTCTTTTAACTGATTGATATTTTTATCATTAACTCCACCATCAACTTGGATAAGACAAGATGGGTTCTGTTGCTCTATTAAAGCCTTTAGGCGTTTGGCTTTCTCTATCACAGATGAGATAAACTTCTGACCACCAAAACCAGGGTTGACACTCATAAGAAGTACCATATCTAAATCAGCTAGTAGAAACTCTATATATTCAGGTGGAGTGTGAGGATTGAGAACCAAAGCAGGTTTAATACCAAGTGAGCGAATCTTCTGTATCAATCTATGGGGGTGCTTCTCCTCCTCGATATGAAAAGAGATATATTGAGGTTTTAGTGGAGCAAAGAGGTCAACAAAAAAGCTATTATTCTCAACCATCAGATGTATATCAAGTGGTTTGGTTGCTATTTTTGCCACAGAGGAGACTACAACTGGACCAATAGTAAGATTTGGTACAAAATGACCATCCATAACATCTACATGAACCAAATCACATCCACCATCACAAATCGCTTTTACATCTTCTGCCAATTTACCAAAATCAGCAGATAGTATACTTGGAGCTACCAACATCTAAAGTCCTAAATAAAAAATTCGATTGCTATTATAACCAAAAGAGTAAAGCTTTGGCTTTTTAAAACTATAAACAATTCCTTTTAAGTAATTTTCTACTATAATCGCACAACTTTTTTGGGAGCTATCTTAAATAGCCTCAACAACACTTATTTTATACAAAGGGTATGATATGGCAAGAAAATGTCAAGTAACAGGAAAAGGTCCATTGGTTGGAAACAATGTATCTCATGCAAACAACAAAACCAAAAGAAGACAGCTACCAAACCTAAGGTCTGTAAAGATTGCTATGGAAGATGGTACAACGAAGAGAATCAAAGTTGCAGCTTCAACACTTAGAACAATGAAGAAAAAAGCAGCCCAAGCTACTGCTGAAACAACAGAAGCTTAATCTTATAAGATTAAACTATTTTGCCTTCACAAAATAGGCTCAAAAAGTTTCTTGGTTGGCGAGAAACTGTAAAACCACATATAACTTTAGGTGATGAGTTATATGTACTCTTAGCACCTTTTAGACTTCCCCTAATTTTAACTGTTCTAACTATGATGTTTGGAACTTTTGGATATATGATTATTGATGATATGTCACTGCTTGATGCACTATATCAAACAGGTATTACCTTTACCACGGTTGGATTTGGAGAGATGGCTCCTATCTCTGATATTGGACGAATTTTTACCATATCTCTAATCATCTTTGGGTTTCTTATCTTCTCAGTTGCCATTGGTATTATTGTAGAGGTTCTCAATAGAGGTGAACTACAAAATGTTATAAAGGAGAGACGCATGTTATACAATATTGCACGACTAAAACAGCACTTTGTTATCTGCTATCACAATGAGTTTACTATCCAAGTGACCAAATATTTACGAGAGAGTCATATCCCCTTTGTAGTCATTGACCCTAGTGAAAATATGCATGAGATAGCTATAAAATATAGATATCCATACTTTGTAAAAGGTGAACCACATACAGAGGAAGCGATACTCAAATCACATCTCTCTTCAGCAAAAGGCATTATAACCCTAGCTGATAACATTGCAGACAATATCGCTACTATCGCCTCTGTTAGACTATATGAAAAAGAGATAGGCAGAAGGCGTTCATACCTAATTATCTCAAACGCACACTATACAAGTGATGAGGAAAAACTCAAAAAATTAGGAGCAGACAAGGTAGTCACACCGACAAATATTATGGCACAGAGAGTTAATGCTATAGCAAACCGTCCAGATATGGAAAATCTGCTTCAAGAGTTTCTCTATAAACAAGATACTCCACTAGATATAGAGGAGGCGATAGTCAAAAAAACATCTTGGACAACTCTAAAAAAAGTAAGAGATGTAAATTTTAGAGAGATTGCTAATGTTACTATTATCGGTATCAGACAACAAGATGGTAAGTTTATCCCTATGCCAAGAGGCGATACAACCATAACAGCAGGAAGCAAACTTCTACTTATTGGTTCTGGTGAGGGTATACGAAAAGTAAGAAGAATAATTAGAAAAACAATACAACCAAAGGAGATGAAAAATGTTTAATCTATTTTCAATAAAAGGTGGAATCTCAAATGTCAAGGGGTTCTTTTGTGATGGTGTCAATGTTGGGATGAAAAAAGACTCTAAAGATGGAGATGTTGCTTTTATCCGTTCAGAAGTAGAGTGTGATATATCAGCACGGTTTACTAATAACAAATTTCAAGCATCGCCTATACAACACTATCAATTGTATCCTGATGGATTCAAGACTAACTTTATACTTATAAATGCCAAAAATGCAAATGCAATGACAGGAGATAAGGGGATAGAGGATATTGAGTCTATTTTTGAAAATTTAAAAAAAAGAAGAGTTGATATACACAATCCTATCATGTCCTCAACAGGTGTAATAGGCTATCGTCTAAATCAAGAGAAGATATGTTCTGCTTTTGATAAGTTTGATTTTGATGCTAAAAATTCAGAGAAGACAGCACGAGCTATTATGACAACTGACGCTTTTAAAAAAGAGCTATGTTTCCAAATAGAGTTAGATGATGGTGGAACATTTAATATAGCAGGTATTGCCAAAGGTGCAGGTATGATAAATCCTGCTATGGCTACGATGCTCTGTTTTATAACGACAGATGCAGATATACCAAAAGAGGATATGGAGGAGCTACTAACAGAGGCAACAAAGGGTTCATTTAATAAAATCTCTGTAGATGGTGATACCTCAACCAATGATACAGTCATGCTTTTAGCTAACAAATTATCAGGCTCATATAATAAAGAGGCATTTAGAGAGGCTCTAAACAAGATAACATTTGAACTAGCCATGATGATACTAAGAGATGGAGAGGGTGCAAATAAACTAGTAGCTTTTGAGGTCAAAGGTGCAAAAACAGAAGATGAAGCAAAAAAAGCAAGTATGGCTCTAAGCAACTCTCTACTGGTCAAAACTGCCCTATTTGGAGAAGACCCCAACTGGGGACGAATCGCCTCAACTATCGGTGCAAGTGGTATTGAGTGTGATGATACAAAGCTAACTATCTACTATGACAATCTCCTCATCTACTCCAATGAACAGCGAGAACTTGACAAGGAGCGAGAGGATAAGGCTTATAAGATTATGAGAAATGATAGTTTTAGAGTAGTTTGCGATATTGGTCTAGGTGATGCCTCCTATACATCTTATGGATGTGATTTATCTTATGAATATGTCAAGATTAATGCTGAATATCGGACTTAGTAGAAGTATAAAAGATAATTTTTTCTTATTTTTTTCATAGATTTAATCTCATTAACATGGATAATATATTACAATTGCATATATAAACTTAATATTTATTTAAAAAAAGGATGTAATTGTGTTTTATAAAGTAAATCTTGAAAAATCTATCAAATATTTTGACTCATCTCTCATAGCACTTGTATTATCAATAGTAGCTCTTCCACCTTTGTGGTATATATCACAAGGCAATATTCTTTGGGTTATATCCTCTACTATAGTTTGGGGAGTGGGTGTTTTTACCATTTTTCACCCTAGTATTAAATTTCTCTTTCCATTTCTATTAACAAAAATGGGTTCATTTGCCTTGACATTTATTTTGGCTATTATTACTATTTTACTAAACTCTTTGATTATTGCTATATTTTTACCTGTAGAGAATATGGAAATAGTAATGAATAATGTTTTTTTTGATACCTCTATAGGTACAATAGCTCTATTTGTTTGGTTCTATATCATTATAGCCGAAGCTACTGTTTCAAATATAAATATAAACATAAATTATATACTATATCAACAAAAAAAGTTATTAAGAGAGATATTTACCCTTTCAGAGTACTATTTAGAGATTCTATTTCTATCTGTTTTGCCTGTTGCTGTTATATTTTGGACGGATATTACCTATAGCTTTAGAATCCTTCTAGGTATACTATCTATAGGAATTGGAACTGCTATTTTTATATCAAAAATAGATATAGATAAAATAGAACAGAGGGTTCTAGTCTCAACTCTATCGGTTATAGCTGTATTATTAATCAATAGTGCCGTTATAACTCTTTTGGGTATTGATAGAGTCCCTACAAGAGAGACTATTCAGACAAAAAGTATAGCAGACCAATCGTTTCTCCTAAGTAACAATAGAGACAACAGTATATCAGTATATCAGATAGTAGCATCTATCCCTCAAATAGGTCTAAACCTAGGGCATAAAGTAGCAACTATCCCAGATAGAGAGATAACTATAGAGGCAACAAAGAGTCAATACACCATATATGACCAATATAATGACAAGGTACTACTAACTTTAGATAGATAAGATATAATTCTCAAAAAGAGTTAACTTGACCTATTTCAGAGACCTTACTTTACCTAATGACCTATTGGAGAATCTAAAAACCTTAGGCTACCAACAGATGACCCCTATCCAACAAGCATCTATCCCTCACATCTTAGAGGGAAAAGATATTATAGGAAAAGCCAAAACAGGTTCAGGAAAAACTTTAGCTTTTGCCATACCCCTTATCAATAAAATCAGAGCAAAAGAGCAAAACCCACAAGCCCTTATCATAATACCAACACGAGAATTAGGAGAACAGATAGCAGGGGAGCTAAAAAAGATAGCACGATACAAAGCAGGAGTAAAAGTAATAACACTCTATGGTGGTACTTCACTAACTAAGCAGGTTAGTTCACTAGAAAAAGGGGCTGATATATTAGTCGGAACTCCTGGGCGACTTCTTGACCATTTCTCACGAGAGACTATAGAGCTATCCCAAATCAAAACACTTATACTAGATGAAGCAGATAGAATGCTAGATATGGGATTTGCTGATGATATACTCAAAATCGTCTCAAATCTACCTAAAAAACGGCAAAATCTCCTATTCTCTGCGACCTATCCTGACAATATTAGCAAACTAACCTCTAAAATACTGAACAATCCTATCAATATTGAAGTAGAATCAGAAGAGAAACATATTGCCATAGAGGAGAGAGCATTTAAAGTAGAAAATAAAGATAAAGCTCTCATCAAAACTTTACAATCTTTTCAACCCTCTTTGGCTTTAATCTTCTGTAACACCAAAGTTAAAACCACAGAGATAGGTGATATGTTACACGATAAAGGTTTTGATGTAGCTGTACTAAACGGTGACCTAGAGCAGTATCAGAGACAGGAGATGCTACTACAGTTTGCCAATGGTTCACTGCCTATTATGGTTGCAACCGATTTGGCCGCTCGTGGACTAGATATAGAGGGGATAGATATTGTCATAAACTATGATATACCGATGAAACCACAAGAGTATACCCACCGTATAGGACGCACAGGAAGAGCAGATGCTAAAGGTTTGGCTGTGACTCTATGTGATGAGTATGCTGTGAGAAAACTAGAAGAGGTAAGACCGTCTCTCAAAGTAGAAGATATAAAAATACTAAAAGCAAACAAGAACTTTTATCTACAAGGTCAATTTAATACACTCTGTATAGATGGTGGCAAAAAGAAAAAGGTAAGAGCAGGTGATATTCTTGGAACACTCTGTAAAGATATTGGTATAGACTCTAAACATATAGGAAAGATAAATGTATATGACCGTAACTCTTTTGTTGCTATTAATAAATCTATTATCAAAAAGGCGTTTAATGGTCTAAAAAAGGGGAAGATAAAGAAGAGAAAGTTTAGGGTTTGGTGGCTATAATATATAAAAAAGGATAATTATTATGTTAGCACAAAAATATGAAGAGTATTATACAGTTGAAGATTATCAACACTGGGAGGGAGAGTGGGAGTTAATTTATGGTTCTCCATATGCAGGGCCATCTCCTATGTTTACCCACCAAAATATCAATATGAAAATAGCAAGACAGTTGAGTGAAAAGCTTGATAACTGCCCAAAGTGTCAAGCTGTCTTTGAGATAGATTGGGAGATTTCAAGTGATACAGTTGTCAAACCAGATATGCTTGTTATCTGTTATGAACCTGATGAGAAACTTACTAGAAAGCCTGAACTTATTTTTGAGATTGCTTCTCCATCAACAGTTAGACGAGATGAGACACTTAAGTTTGAACTCTATCAAAATGAGGGGGTAGAGTACTATGTTATTGTATATCCAAAAAAGAAAATGGCAAAGGTATACAAGCTTAACAATGGACGATATATAAAGGTAGATGATTTTTCAGATAAAAGTTACAGATTTGATATGGATAAGTGTAGTATAGATTTTGATTTCTCTAAGATTTGGAGAGTTAGACAATAACTCTCTTTATATCTTTAGAGAGTTGAGTAATAATCTCATAAGATATAGTCCCCACCTGCTTACCTGCAAAGAGAGCATCATCTACAATACACACCTCCTCCTTAGTACTCTCCAAAGAGATATAATCCATAGAGACACGCCCCAAAATAGGCAGACCCTCTGCTATTATAAATGGCTTAAAAGTAGTTGACCTCATCCAACCATCACCGTAACCCAAATCATAAGTAGATACTGTCATCTTTTTCGGAGCTATAAATGTCCCACCGTATCCTACTCTCTCACCCTTTTTCAATACTCTTGTTGATACTTTTTTAGCCCAAAGTGAGAGAACTGGTTTTAGATTTAAACCATCATAAATTTTTGGCAGTTCACTATAACCATATGCCCCAATCCCTAGACGAATTATATCCTCACTAGAGCAATCCAAACGCAAAGAGGTAGCCGAATTATATGAGTGAAATCGAATATCTTTAAAACCAAACTCCCCTACTATATCTCTTACATTTTCAAAATTTTTCTGTTGCCAAAAAAGTTCACTACTCAACTCATCTGCTGACCTATTGTGGGTCATTACACCTTTGAGGTTTAGTTCTCTAGTTTGGATTAAATTCAGAGCCTCTTCTATCTCACTCATAGCTATACCATTACGATGCATACCTGTATCTACTTTTAACTCTACAGTTGAGCCTTTTTCAGCCTTATATATATCATCCAAACTATTTAGTACAAATGAACAGCTATCATCTACCAAAGCTATATCTCCAAGAATCAATATATTTTGAAAATATGGTTTTATCTGCCTAGCTTCACTATAATTTCTCACTACTGCTTGACTCAAACCAAACTCTGCTGATAACTTTGCCATAAGCTTTAATCCATGCCCATAGGCATTATCCTTTAGAACAATTCCTATACTCTCTTTTGAATCTGTTTTTTTTAAAAATTGAGATAGATTATAAAAGAAATTCTCTTTGTTTATTTTTATAAATGCCATATCAACAAACCATCCAATTCTCCATCTTAAACACATCCTTGGTACAAGGCATTCCTTTCCAACCTGATGAATCAAGATACATCATTTTTCCCCCAAAGTACCCCACAATAAACTGCTCTTTATATATGGGAAACATACCTCCTGAAAACATACTAAATATATCTTCATAAGTGATAGGGTGTTCATAATGTTCAAAATCCAAACTATGCAAAACTATAATAGCATGGTGTAATAGCTCATTTTTCATCATAGAACTACTCAAAGCATAATAGGAGGGGTAGCTTACCGATGGGTCATCTAACAACTCCGAAACATATAGTCTCTCTTTTCTCTTTTGATACATTCTAAATAGTTACTCTTCTATATTTTCAACATACCTAAACCATTTTAGATAATCATTTTTATCTTTTCTAAATCCAACAATATCTCTAATAATATCACCACTCTTTGGGTCAATAATAAAAACAGTTGGCACTCCCTCTACCTCTATTGATTTTGGGTAATCGCTACTATCCCTATCCAACTCTACAGCTATATACCCTTTTGCTAGATTCTCTTTTATCTCTTGCTCATTTAGTGTTGTTCGTTTTAATTTTTTGCACCATCTACAATTTTTTATAGTGATAAGTACAAAAAGATATTTATTATCTTTTTTTGCCTCTTCTAGTGCTGTTTTGTAATCGTTTTGATATTTTAGCTCTGCTTGAATAGAGAGTGTAAGAAGAATAAGTAAAATTACTGTTCTCATAAATGCCCTTAGTATTTTTTTACAACATAATAGCAAAAAAAAGATATAATTTAAAAAAATATTATCTTTTTCAAAGTGAATATCAAATGAATAGACAACTACCAGCCGAATGGGCAACCCAAAGAGCCATTCTAATGGCATTCCCTCACAAAAACTCAGATTGGGCTGATGACCTAAAATCAGCCCTAACCCCATTTGTACGAATAGCCCAAGCTATAGCTTATGCTCAACCTGTATATATTATCTGTGAAAACAGAGAAGCTATATCTAATATGTTCTGCTCTACTACCAATATAAGCTTTATAGAGATACCCACCAATGATACATGGACTCGTGATTATGGGTATATCTCTATAGTAGAAGATAGCAAAGTTAAATTATTAGACTTTAAATTTGATGGTTGGGGTGGAAAGTTTGAATCTTCACTAGATAATGCTCTAAATAGAACTCTACATAAAAAAGGTTATCTAGGAACTACCCCATTAGAGAGTATTGATTTTGTACTTGAAGGTGGGTCAATAGAGTCTGATGGAGAGGGGACTATACTTACTACAACAACCTGTCTATGCAACTCAAATCGTAATGGTGGACTCTCCAAAGGAGAAGTTGAAGCAAAACTAAAAGAGTATCTTGGAGCAAAAAGAGTTCTTTGGCTAGATAATGGATACCTCGCAGGAGATGATACAGATAGCCATATAGATACTCTAGCACGGTTTGTCTCTACAGATAGTATAGCTTATGTCAAATGTAGAGATAAAGAGGATGAACACTACCCTGCTCTACTAGCTATGGAAAAAGAGCTTCAAAATTTTAGGACTTTAGATAACAAACCATACAAACTAATACCTCTACCTATGCCAAAAGCCAAATTTAATAAAAAGGGAGATAGACTACCTGCAACCTATGCTAACTTTTTAATAACAAATAAAGCACTTATATATCCAACTTATAGTGTAGATGAGGATAAGATAGCTTCAGAGATTTTCAAAAAGCTCTTTTTAGACAAAGAGATAATACCTATTGAGTGTAGTAGATTAATTGAGCAAGGGGGGAGTCTGCACTGCTCTACGATGCAGATTCTTTAATATTACCAAAGAAAGTCTAAAATTATTATTTTTTAGCCTCCAAAATTTTGTGTCCAATAGATACCAAATGCACTATCCTCTTTAGTAACAACAGCAATACCAACTTCAGAAAAATCATCATTCATCATATTTGCACAGTGGCTAGGACTTGCCAACCATGCTTTCATGACCTCATCAAGAGTTCTCTGACCACCTGCGATATTTTCACCCAATATAGAGTACTCTGTATAACCATTACTGATGATTCGCTCAAAAAAATAGCTTTTTCCTCCACCACTATTGAATGCTGTAACATCAGATTCTGTACCTGAACCATAATGAGAGAATGTATTACTTTGAGCCATATCAGAGCTATGCTCGTATGCAGAAGCATAAAGCTCACTGTTCCATGTTAGTGGTTTGGCAGATGGGAGCATACCAGCCCCATTATGACAATCTCTAGCAACAGAGCGAACAGCATTGAGGGCATCTAGCATATCTTGCTTTTCACTTTGTAATATTGATGATTGCTCTTGGTCTGTATGCTCTGTAGTTGCAGGAGAGGTCTTTACACTTCCACATCCGATAAAGATAAGTAAAGCAACTGATATAGATAGATTAATTCTTTTCATGATAGATTCCTTATTAAATTAACCAAAGTATAACTAATTTAAACTTAAATATTATTTAACATAATTAAATAATTTATAATATTTAATATTTTGTGATAAAATTGCATTATGAAAATAGCATTAATACAACAAAAATCATATAGAAGTAAAAAAGAGACTATAAATAAAACTCTAATATCTATCCAAGAGGCATCTACCAAGGGAGCTAAACTTATAATACTCCAAGAGCTACATCAAACTGAATATTTCTGTCAAAGTGAAGATACAAAATTTTTTGAGTATGCCAAAAGTTGGAGAGAAGATATAGAGTTTTGGTCTATAATAGCCAAAGTATATCAAGTAGTACTAGTCACCTCTCTCTTTGAACAGAGAACAGCAGGTCTATACCACAATACAGCCGTTGTCTTTGAAAAGGATGGAACAGTTGCAGGAAAATATAGAAAAATGCACATACCTGATGACCCTGGATTCTATGAAAAATTCTACTTTACAGAGGGAGATTTAGGATTTGAACCTATCCAAACTTCTGTTGGGAAGCTTGGGGTTCTTATCTGTTGGGACCAATGGTATCCAGAGGCCGCACGACTTATGACTCTAAAGGGTGCAGAAATACTTATCTATCCTACAGCCATAGGTTGGTTTGATGAAGATAGCCAAAAGGAGAAGCAGAGACAACTAGACTCTTGGATAACCATTCAACGCTCTCACGCTATTGCCAATGGAGTTCCTGTAGTCTCTTGCAATCGTGTCGGATTTGAAAAAGATAGCTCTGGAGTACTAAATGGTATTAGATTTTGGGGCAATAGCTTTGTCTGTGACCCACAAGGGGAACTAATAGCTCATGCCAATCATCAAAATGAGACTATACTATATGCCACTATAGATAAGAAGCGAACAAAAGAGGTTAGAGATATATGGCCTTTTCTAAGAGATAGAAGAATTGATACATATGGTGATTTACTTAGACGCTATTGTGATTAAAAACTTAATTCTTATATTCATCTAAGGAGAAATCAACATCTCCTATCAAACCACTACCTCTGTAAAGAATCAAATTATCAATAACAAAGTTAATAGATTTAGTTTTTAATTACAACTAGAGATTTTTTTAACTTCTTTAATGATATTACCATCACCATCAACAGATTTACCAACAACCACATTACCATCTATTAAAGTAACCGTCCACTCTTCATCATTAATTGCACTTTTAAGTATCATTTTTTTAGAATCAATAGTAATATCATCTCCACTAATAGCAACTACATTAATCCCATGTCTACTTGCGTTGACTGTAAATGAACCATCACATTTAAACTCAATTTTATATGAAATAAGACCAGTAGCTTGATAGTTGATTTCATAGCCTTGTAGATTTTGGGCATCAAAATTTTTTGAGCTATTTGTGGTTGTAGGTACAGGTGTACTTGTAGTATGGGATGATGTAGCTGTTGTAATATTGGATGAACTACCTGTTGCTGTCCATGTTCCACTACACCCTAAACTATCAGACCATATTCCATTACCACGGTTATTTTTCATATTTCCACTATAGGTAGCTAGTCTTGAACCATTCTTTGCAAATCCTCCACTTATATCACCATCTTGAGATGAGTATGTTCCCCCTATTATCAAGTTATCACCCCATCCTGTTTTAATAGTTCCTGATACCGAAGAACCCTCAATTATCATTGTTCCTTTTGCCCCACGACACTCTCCACTTGATGTTGGGGTGGCTACTATTTTATATTTTCTAATAGTTGCTTCATTATTTGTAGTATTGGATTGTGGTGAAAGATTACTTCTACTCTCTACATCTCCACCACTGCTTCCTCCACCACCACATCCCGATAAGCTGATAGCTCCAAAAAGTAGTGCTGTTAAATATCTATTTTTCATTATAATCCTTTTTTTTAGTAAAAAAAGATTGTAGCTATTTTGTTTACCAAAAACTGTCCCGTTTTAAATAGTTTTATACTATTTTTAAATATTGTTTCAAATCTTCACTCATCTCATCCTGTAAAGATTGTGGAGAGATAATCTTCACATCAGGCAACCACTTTTTAATAAAAGGCAATATCTCCAAAGGTTGAGTATAATCAAGCGTAAACTCAACTGTACCATCAGGGTTCTCATTTACAAAGGTTTGAGAAGAGAGAAATTTTTTCATATCTGCCTTGAAATATTTAGCCACTTTAGGAGAAGCTAAGAGATGGGCTTTTTGTACCTTTACTCCAAAAAGGGTCATAGGGTTTTGAATATTTTTAAGATGTTCACTATATTTTTTGATTTGTGATGGTTGGTAGGACTCTTTGGTAGCATACTCTACTTTGCTAATAAATGCTAAACGCAGTAGTAAAAATCCTCTCTCTTTGGAAGCTATAGCAACATACCAGTTGGTATCCATAAAAAGCAGTTTAAGACATTGGGCATCTTTTATAAAGACCTCTTTATTGTAGCTATAATAGATATTTCGATATTCATTATTTTTTATAGCCAACTTTAATCTGTTAAAAATAGCTTGTCTGGACTCTTTTATCAATTCATCACTAGGTGGATTTTGAAAGAGGAAAACATCTTTTTCACTTTTAGAAATATTTTCAAGTCTCTCTTTTGTATCCTCAGCGAGTTGGGATAAAAGGTTTTTATCTGATTGATAGATAAGCTGTACTAACCATGATACATCCTCTGTATGGCTCAAAAAAGTATGAAAAATCTCCGAAGCACTCTCTAGTTTGTAGCAGTGTGTTGGACTCTTTTTTATTTTGATAATGTGAGAGTAGAGTTTTGATATATCATCAAGATAGCGACGCAGAGTTCTTATATCATATCCGAGGTTATCTACATGGTCAATGATTATACCTTGACGGTTGAGTATGTTACCGTTTTGACATATCATTTTATTTTCTACAAACAGTCTCATTAGTTGAAAAATATTATTTATTTTTTTTTGACTCATATATATCCTTTTGGATAAAAGTATAGTATGAAATCTTACCAAAAACTGTCCTGCTTTAAATAATTTTATAATATTCTAAAATATGCTATAGTTTCACATGAACAAAAATCTAACTCTACAAGTACTAAAAGCATTTAGTGGTGATGCGTTGTTGCTCTCCTATAGTGATGATAATGGAAAAAAACGATATATTCTTATAGATGGTGGTATGCCAAACACCTATACAAAATATATCAAAAGAGTTATCAGCAAAATAGAGTGTTTGGATTATGTATTTATTACTCATATCGACAAAGACCATCTTGGTGGGATTTTGAAACTGCTAGAGAGTAGCCAAAAAGATAAAGTGCAAAATATTTTTTTTAACTCTGGAGCGATAATCAAAAAGAGCGATTCAACAATGATTAGTGAATCTGATGGTATCGCTTTAGTTGATTTTATAAATAGTTCAGAGAGATTTAAAACCAATCAAGAGGAGATAACCAATGAGCGTAAACCATTGGAACTATTTGGTTTAAAGATGACTTTTCTCTCTCCTAGTTATGAGGCACTAGATGTTTTTAATAATAATTTTACTTTGGGGAAGATAAAAGAGGAGGCTTTGATTAGTGATTCTGTTTTAGAACAAGATGAGCCTATGGATTTTTATGAACTTATTATTGCACGACCTTTTCGAGAGAAACGCCTCAAAGATGACCCTGCCAATGGAGCGAGTCTTTCTATGTTGATAGAGTATGAGGGCAAAAAAGTATTGCTGTTGGGGGATGCCAAAGACCATATTATTATCAGTTCACTTAAAGCGTTGGGCTATTCGGTGGAGAATCGATTAAAAGTGGACTATCTCAAACTAGCACATCATGGTAGCAAATATCATACAAGTGAAGAGTTTCTATCATTAGTAGATGCTTCACACTTTATTATAAGTACCAATGGACGATATGGACACCCAAATATCGAGACATTAGCTAGGATTTTATGTCATAAGGGGCGTGATGTTTCTCAAAAGATATATTTTTATTATAACTATCCCAAAGAGGCGTATGAAAGGACAAAAACACATCTTTTGACAAGTGAAGAGGAGGAGAGATATAATTGTAAATCTATCTACAATATTACTCTATTTCAAATATTAGGGGAAAACAGTGAATGAAAAAAAGATAAAAGACCATATCAAAAGGCTAACAGTTCAAATAAAGACCCCCAAAGAGCGAGGAACAGGGGTTTTGATAAAGTATCAAAAAGAGTACTATATTTTAACAGTACATCATGTGATTTTTGGAAAAAGTACAACGGCTGAAACGGTCGAGACAGATGAGATTAAGATAGTTTTTGACAATAAAGCAGAGGTCTATATTAAAAAGATAATCTCTAAAAAAGGGTTGGTCTTATTGAAAATAGATAGTTGGGATTTACCATTTCAAAACTCTTTGAGTCTGCTATTTGACAATGTCCCTTATGATAAAAAACTCTATATCCGAGGATTTCCTTCAAAGTTTAATCAAGCTCACAATTTTGAAGCCAAATGTAATGATGATGCCGTTAATAGAGAGAGTTTTCAAATAGCAATGCAAGATATGACTAGCGATACATCAGGAGATGATGCGATTGAGTATATGAGAGGGGTATCGGGAAGTGGTGTTTTTTATGCCAAAGATGACAAACTCCATCTAGTGGGAGTAGTAAATGCTCTTGCTGACCAAGCAGGTACTTTTAATGCTGTTGTTTGTACCAATCTTTATGGGTTAGGGATAGTCTCTGCTAAATCTCACTCTTTTAAATGGTATTGGTTGGCTCTGCCTGTGGGGATATTGGGTCTATCTCTGCTATTTTGGAGTGGCAATAAAAAAACAACAACACCTATAACTATCGTAGAAAAACCTAAAATTGAGAAACCTATAGCTTCAAAAAAAGTAATTTTAGCAATAGAAAATCAGAATATTTATGATGAAATTAGCCGAGAACTTACACAACATGACTTTACAATATCACCAAAAGAGCATCTCTTGGATGGGTATAAGATTGAGGTTCAAGAGAGGATAAAACAGAAAAGTACAATAGTTTATGACAATACCATTATCAAAACCAATTGTCATTTGAGTTTTACAATCACTGATTTGGCGACAGAAAATCAGATAAAATCAGACTATGTAGATAAAGTAGCGAGTGGATTTAGTGCAGAGAAGTCTACTAAAGAGTGTGTAAATGATGCCCTTAAAGAGATTATAGAGAAGTTGAGGAAATCTTTGATGTTAAAATAGAAAGAATTTACCAAAAACTGTCCTTAAAAACAGATTATATATTTATTATAAAAAATATAATTATCATAATAAAATTAAAATTATTATAATATAACAAAAAAATAAGGGGAGTAAACATACTAACTATATGAACATCCAAAAACAACTAGCCTACAAGTGGCAGAGCAACTATTTTAACCAAAAGCTCAACAGTATCTCTTTTAACCATGTTGGATTAAGAGCAGTTAAAAACACCTCTATAGAGTTTAACTACCCCATAACAGCTATTGCAGGGGCAAATGGTATTGGTAAAACTACCATTTTACAACTTATCGCCTGTCTCTATCACAATCTTGACAAAGAGCATAAACCTTACCGATTTTCTAACTCTAAAAAAGCAAAACCCTACTACACCTTTAGTGACTTTTTTATCCATTTTAAAGGTGAAGATAAATCTGAAAATACAGAGATAGAGTATCATTTTTATACCAAAGGCTCAAAAAAAACTCATACCCTAAAAAAGGGTAAAAAATGGAATGATTATCGTCTTCGTCCTGTTCGTCATACCGATTTTTTTGGTGTCTCTCGTGTGATTCCTGCTCATGAGTTTAGCACTTTCAAAAATACTTTCTCCTCTGTAGGTACTTCCATCACCCAAGATACCCTATCTGTCAAAAGTACAGAGATAATACGAAATATCCTCAACAAACCTCTAAAATCGGTTGATGTAAATAGCTCTGATAAAATTGTCAATTTTAAACTAAACAGCATCAATCTCGATTCAGGTCTAAGCTATAGCAACTTCAATATGGGAGCAGGAGAAGAGGTAATTATTGCGATGATTAGTCGAATCAATGAGTTGCCAGATGCAAGTATTGTACTTATTGAAGAGTTGGAATTGGGCTTACACCCAAAGGCTCAAAAGATTTTGATAGATAAGCTTTTTCATATTGTCTATGCCAAAAAACTACAGCTTATCTTTACAACCCACTCACCTTTTTTGTTTAATGCAATGCCCAAAGAGGGGAGAATCTTACTCAAAAAGTTTAATGAGCAGTTAGAGGTGATTTACAGACCAAGTAATGCTTTGGCTTTTTCAGAACTAGTGGGTGAAACTTCTCATGAGCTAACCATATATGTAGAAGACCATATCGCTAAACTAATGCTCCAAGAGCTATTTAACAGCTCTATACTCAAACGAATTAACCTTGTAGATGTCGGTAGCAAAGAGAATGTAATCAGAATGGTAGGAGCTCACTATCGTAACCCTTCATTGGGCAGAGCCGTAGGGATTGCAGATGGAGACTTAACCGAAAAAGAGATAAGAAACTGGTACAAAAAGTATGTTTTAAAAGAGGGTGAAGCCTTTGATGATGTTTTTGAAAAAAATAGCATAAAGATGTTTAACAAGTTTGCAGGAAAAAATGCTCCTGAAGTTTATATGCTAGAGAAATTAAAAGAAGATGATGAATATATAAAAGCCATAGATAGTTCAGAAGAGTTTAAATCATTCATAAAATATGAGCTAAATCCTGATGACCATCACCATCTTTTTTATCAGATTTCAAAGTATCTTTGTAAAGATGAGATGGTAATCAAGGCACAGGTTATCGGCTATCTGATGAATCACTATCGTGATGATTTTGAGTATTTGGTTCAGTTTGTTAAAGTTGGATTGAGTGATAAAGTTTAAATTAAAATAAAGGAAAACAGATGATTGTAAAAAAGAGTATAAAAAAAATGACATTGAGCCTACTGCTCATTAATAGCCTAGCTTTTGGGGCTTCTAACTTAGAGACAGGGGTATCTGAAATTGGAGAGCAAATCTCTAAAAGTATGTTGAACGAAGGTAAAAAAAAGATTGCCGTTATAGAGTTTAGTGACCTCAATGATAATGTCAATAATTTAGGGCGTTTTTTAGTTGAAGAGTTAATCAATGAACTGATGAAACATAAAAAAGATAAAGGCTATGAGATAGTAGAGCGACGACAGCTAAATAAAGTTCTTAGACAGCTCAAACTCTCTAGCTCTGGTCTGCTTGACCCAAAATCCATGAAAGAGGTTGGTAAAATTTTGAATGTTGATGCGATTGTAACAGGTTCATTGACCGATTTGGGTAATGATATTAAGGTCAATGCTCGAATCATCTCCGTAGAGTCAGCTAAAATAATTTCTACAGCCTCTACCAAAATACCAAAGGTTGGGAGTGTTGCAACATTGATGAGTCAAAATAGTGTCAAAGTCTCTAGTGCTTCGACTAACTCTTCTAGTAAAAGTAGTTCTACAAAATCATCTGATAAATCAAAAGAGTTCAAATATACTAATAAAAACCTAGAGATTACCTATCGAAATATAAAGAGAAGCAAGGGTGAGATTAGCATGGTTGCAGTCTATCAAAATACCAGTAAAAGCTCTATAAATCTAGCTGTTCAAGGTGACCAAACTAATATTACTGATGAGAATGGTGAAGTTTGGATACATAAAAAAAGTTCATTGATATTTAACAATCCTTTCGATGGAACAAATGTTATCCCTCCAAAAAGAAAGTTAATTTCAAAAATGACTTTTATAGCAAAAGGAGCAACAGATGGGAAAGTATTTAATTTAACTGCTAAATATGGTTATTCAGTTTATGATAAAGATAAGTTTACAGTGGTAATAAACAATATAAAAATAGAGGAAAACAGATGATTGTAAAAAAGAGTATAAAAAAAATAGCATTGAGCCTACTGCTCATTAATAGCCTAGCTTTTGGGGCTTCTAATTTAGATAGTGGTGTGCAGGAGTTGGGAAAAGAGATTTCAAAAAGCATGATTAACAAAAAGAAAACAAAACTTGCTATTATTGAGTTTAGTGACCTTAGGGATAATGTTAATGATTTGGGGCGTTATCTTGCAGAAAAACTTATTAGTGAACTTTTTAAACTCAATAGTGATGGATTTTCTATTATAGAGAGGAGACAACTTGCCAAAGTACTAAGAGAACAGAAACTTTCAAGTTCAGGTCTAATTGATGGCAAAGCGATGAAAAAAGTAGGTAATCTCTTGGGTGTAGATGCCATAGTCACAGGGTCTGTTACTGATTTGGGAAATGTTGTTGAGATTAATGCACGAGTTATCTCTGTAGAGACAGGAGATGTCATTGGGTCTGCTTCTACTCAAATACCAAAAGTGGGGAATGTAGCTAATCTATTGAGTAGTAATATTCAGCAGTCAGTAGGCAGTTCTAATGCTTCTGCAACCACTACTCAAAAAAAGGCTTTAACTAAATCTTCTACTAATAGTATGCCTTTAAAATTTAGTAATAGATATGTTAATATTTTAGTTGAGAAGATAAAGAAAAATGGTGATGAGATTAGCATGAGTGTTAGCATGGAAAATCGAACTGATACAACTATACGATTAAGTGTCAATAAAAAAAATAGTAGTGTTGTTAATGAGAAAGAGCAAATTTGGTATAACATGGATAATACACTTTTTACTCATCTAAATCAGCTAGATATAAATGCAAAGAGTAAAAAAGTTTCTAAAATGACTTTTATATCAGATGGTGCTACAGAGGGTAAGAGGTTTAATTTAAATATAGAATTTAATATTCCAGTGATAAATGGTCGACATGTTAAGATACCACCATTTAAATTATTTTTTGAGGGTATAAAATTTTAGCAATTTGAATATCAAAGTACCATAAAAGAGGCTGAAAAATTCAGCCACCTATTTAATAACCAGGTTTTTTACAATTTACATACCCATACATATTATGTTTAACACAGTTGTAAAGTGTACCTTGATAGTTGGCTTTGTAGCCTGTCATAATAAGCCCTGATTCGATATTATTTATAGTAATACTATCAGAAGAAGCACCAAAGAATTTTGCTGTTTTTGTCTGTAAAGAGCTTTTGTCTTGTGGTGTTGGTTCACCTCCGACACAGCCTTGAAAAAGTCCTACTAAGACCAATAGAGCTAATAGATTTAATTTTTTCATGTTTTTCCTTTTTGTTTAAATTTTAAATAAGTTTAGATTTATCTTCGTCTCATATCCCGTTCATGTATCCAACCTTTCATTTCAGTTAAAATCAAAGCTCTGGATTCCTCTTTGGACTTATCTATTTTTGTACTATAAAATTGACCTTTTGCTTGTTCTTCTTTTATGATTTTGACAATCTTATCTTCCAAATTCATAGCAGTTAAAGTGTAATCTACCTTACTCATTACAAATCCATTTCTCTCTGCAGGAGTTGTGTAGTTGGAAATTTTATCAACTTTATAATAACCTATACAAAATCCTTTACTACTAAAACTACCTTTTTTATCATCATGATATGCTTTTTTTCCTTTTTCTGTTAGTTCAACTTTATATCCATCAGTCATTCCATCCTTATCTCCACCACCAATCATCCCTTGATATTTGACTCTCTGTGGAGTCAATTTAAGAAAACCCATTTTTTCATAAACTTGATACTCATATAGTGTGGTAGTTGCACCACTTGTCTCATCAGGGAATTTACCGATTTTATCTGTGATTTTAATACAAAAATCTCTCTGTTTAAAATGTTCATTGATGACATTTGTAAAATTCTCCACACTAGCTTCATTTTTGTTACTATCAGTACAAGCACTAAAAAGTAGTATTACCATACTTGTTACTATTAATTTTAATTTCATTTTTTCTCCTATTACTTTATTTTTGTTATGTATGTTTTTCTTGGGGTATTGTAGCTATTTTGTATACCAAAAAATGTCCCGTTTTAAATAGTTTTATAATATTATAATATAAAATAGAATAATGAGTTAATGTGAAAATTTATGAGTCGTGTGTGAAAAAATTAAATGATTTTAGATTTTGGAGCTTCGACTTCAGTCAAAGAATTGGCATTTCTGCTTTCAACAACTGCTCCAAAAAAATAAGTTCTTTTACAGTTTTGGAGCAAACAAGTAAAATCAACCCCTCCTATCAAACCACCACATAAAAGCAAAAAGCAGTCCTGTAGTTTTGGCAATTGATTCATCAAATATAAAATCTCGTGCTTTATCTGTAGGTAGTTCAATAACCTCTATTAGCTCTGTATCAATACCTCCACCATCACTAACACGCATAGACTCGGTCACCTCTGTATAAAATATTGTCTGTTTAGAACCTGCAAAGCCAACGGCATTATTTACCTGTGTGATTCGCTCTATGTTATCCAAGGGAACAGCATATCCACACTCCTCCTCTATCTCCTCCATAGCAATCTCTTTTAGAGTTAACTCCTTGTCAATAATACCTGCACATAGCTCTACTGTTATACCATTTTGCATATTTCCCATATATACAGCAGGTCTAAATTGTTGTACTAATATAAAACTATCTCTCTCTTTGTGATAGATAAGTACTGCTACAGAGTCATGAGCCTTTACTACCTCCCAACTCTTCTTTATGCCATTTTGTTTGTATGTTACAAATCCTGTTTTGATAAACTTTGGATTTTTTAGCTCACCTATCTTGAAATCTTCTATCTTGTTAACCATTACCAACCTATACTTCTATAATATTCTCTCATCTTAGGAGATACTGAACGCTCTTGAACCGTATTCCATACATAAGAGGGTCTATTTTCATCAAAAATCTTATCAATTATTTTTGTATATCGCTTTTTTCGTCGTATATAACCCTCTTTTTCTTTACCATTAATCCCTTTTGATGAGAATTTAACCATACGCATCGGATTAATCGCTCGTCCATTCAAATAGACACCAAAATGTAAGTGAGAACCTGTGCTTCTACCTGTATTTCCCACATATCCAATCACTTCACCTTTTTTTACCTCTTTTCCACATTTAGTCTTGATTCTGCTCAAATGGGCGTATATTGTAGCATAACCATCTCTATGTTTTATCTTAACAAGATTTCCATTTGCACCTTTCCATCTAGCAAAAGTTACTTTTCCTCTTGCAGCGGCCAAGACAGGTGTACCTCGTTTAGCACCAAAATCTGTTCCAAGATGTGCTTTCCACCGTTTGAGAACAGGGTGAAATCGTCTATGGGTGAAGGGTGAGGTGATTCTTATATGTTTTAGTGGTTTTCCCATATATTTTTTGACCAACTCTTTACCATCTTCATCATAATATTTACCATCTGTATGTTTAAAAACATAGTGTCTCTTTTTGTGAGACTCTATCATTGCTACTTTGATATCAGGGATGCCAATTGGTTGACCTAGACGCAGTTTTTGGTCATATACAATTGCTAGTTTATCCTTTTTCTGAATATCATGAAAGTTGACACTATGTTTCATCACCTTGGTAAACTCATCAGCAAGTCTTTTGTTTTTGATTTTTTTGATTATATCTCTATGAGGGGTTCTCTCTACCTCTAGTAGTGCTACAAAAGTATCTTTTTGGTAAGAGACAGGAATTACCTCTATTTTATAACCCTCTGGTGTTCTAAATAGATGAAGTTGAAGCTCTTCACCTGTGGGGATAAGTGCTTGAAGTAGCACACCATTACTGGCTATCATCTCATAAAAACGCCTATTGGGGTCTATCTCTGAGACTAGTTGAATATCATCTTTGTCCAATAAATCAATAATATCAGGAGAGATTTGATGCCTCTCTAAATATGTTTTAAACTCAAGACCTTTTTCCCAGTAATTATTAGTAACTTTGGCTGAAAAAAGTGAGACAGAGAGTAGCATTAGCACTACAATATACCTCAGAAATAGTTCCATTTTCAATAATACTCCTTTATTGTAACTCTATTATAGCAAGTTGTAATTAAAAAAATATTTTTGAAATTTGGAAAAAAGCTACAAATAAGAATATTTCTGTAAAATGCAAACATGAAACATCTCCGAGGCTACGAAAGGCGTTATTTTTCATTAGCAATCATTGCAATGTATTCAACGCTGTTTAAACTGTGTACTATCGATAGTAATCACCAGTATCATCTATTCGCTTTTGAGTATCACTAACATGTATCTGAAACAATAGAAAATTATTTTAAATAATATTAAACAATACTATGCTATAATGTTGTTGTGAAAAGATATATACAACTTCGAGACTATGCAAAGAACCATTCAGTAACATATAGAACAGCGTGGAATAGATTTAATGCAGGTAAAATTTCAAATAGCTTTAAAGATGCTAATAATAATACTTTAATTGAAGT
>FPHE01000083.1_pt1 | contig 30561 bp, 31 predicted proteins | sample 1057201 | NCBI WGS metagenome assembly FPHE01 (sample SAMEA4473311, study PRJEB15554) | hydrothermal vent metagenome | biome: marine basaltic hydrothermal vent biome; feature: marine hydrothermal vent; material: water | place: Pacific Ocean | collected 2011-06-14/2011-07-23 | depth 1155 m
TAGCAACAGAAAACAAAAAACCAGAGAGTGCAAGTAGAACACTAGGTCAGATGTTGACTCCACTAAAAGATATCCGTGTATGGCGACTTGGTATGTACTACTTTATTGTATTTGGTCTATTTGTTGCATTCTCACAGTGGCTTGTACCTTACTTTGTAAATGTTTATGCACTACCATTGGTAACTGCTGGTCTATTTGCGGCTGCATTTAGTTTCCCTTCAGGTGTAATTAGAGCATTTGGTGGATATTTGAGTGATAAATTTGGTGGTAACAGAGTTACTCTATCGGTATTTCTTACAGCTATTACTATTAGTGCAATGCTTATGATTCCAAAGATGACAATAGAGTCTCCAGGTAAAGGTATTATGTCTAAGCTTCCAGGTGAAGTTACTGCTATAACAGAGAACACAGTAGTTGTAACTAACCCTAAAGCAGGTCCTAGAACTTATAAATTTGTTCCACAAGTTGGTGATTTTGATAAAAATACCAATGATTTCTTTATGTTGCCTACCAAAAAAGTTACACAGGTACCTGTTGTAAAAGTTGGTGACAAAATTGGTAAAAAACAACTACTTGTTAAAGGTACAACCAATATCTTCTTCCAAGCAAATGTATGGATTTTTGGTATCCTAGCAGTTATTGTTGGTGCTATTTGGGGAATTGGTAAAGCTTCAATCTATAAGCTTGTTGCTGAAGGATATCCACAAGAAGTTGGTGTTGTTGGTGGTATCGTTGGTGTTCTTGGTGGAATGGGTGGATTTGTATCTCCAATCATCTTCGGTTGGTTACTCGGACTCACAGGACTCTGGTCTAGTGCATGGATGTTTGTTCTTGTCGTCACACTATTCGCTCTTTTCCTTTTAGTAAAAGCTATGAATAAACCAGGTGCTGCTAAATAACATTTGGTTTTACTTTTGAGTAGAGCTTTTTTAGCTCTGCTCTTCTCTTCTTAAATTTTCCCCCCTCTTAAAAATATCCTTCTTTTATTTTTTATTTTTATGCTGAATTTTCTTTGATGGTGTTTTCAGGGAAAACATCCTACTTTAAGTAAAATTAGGATAAATTTTGTCTTAAATTAAAAGCTAAAGGTTATTAATGTCTAAGAATCAGATTAAAGAGGTTGAGAGTGTCTGCACCTATTGTGGTGTTGGTTGCGACATTACAGGAGTAGTAAAGGATAATAAAATCCAAAAAATATATGCCCAAAAAGATGGAGTAGTCTCACAAGGAAAACTCTGTATAAAGGGGAAATATGGTTATGATTTTATAGACTCCAAAGATAGAGTTAGAGAACCTAGAGTTAGTAAAAGCTTTTTGGAAAAAAATCCTAATATTCTAAAACAAGTAGCTAGTAAGCTAGACTCTTTTGATAATGATTTCTACACCTGTAGCTTAGATACAGCAACTACCATAGCCTCACTTAAATTAGCCCAAATCAAAAAAGAGTATGGAGGAGATAGCTTCTGTGCCATTGGTGGGGCTAGAGGTAACTGCGAATCGGCGTATCTGTTTCAAAAGTTTTGCCGTGAGACAATGGAGTCACCTCATATAGATAACTGTGCTAGAGTCTGCCACTCTCCATCTCTAAAAGGAATGAAAACAACTATTGGAGAGGGTGCATCAACAAATCCTTATAATGATATATACAGAAGTGAATTTATTGTAGTAATAGGGTCAAATACTATGGAGGCTCACCCCATTGTGGCAAATCGTATTATAGATATGGCAAAAAAAGAGAATAATCTTGCTGTTATTGATGTTAGAGAGACCAAACTAGCGAAATATGCAAAATACAATACTCTTATCCCCTTTGAAGCTAATCTTTTGATATTAAATATGATGGCATTTGTCATTATAGATGAGGAGCTTTATCACAAAGATTTTGTAGCTGGTCGTACCAAAGGATTTGAGGAGTTTAGAGATAAAATTTTATCCGACCCTTATGCTAACCCTAAATTTTTTGAGAATATTGAGGGGTATGAGCATTTAGCAAAACAGATTCCGAATATCGCAAGAGAGTATGCCTTTAAAAAATCTATAATTCTTTGGGGGCTAGGGGTAACTCAACATCTTGATGGTTCTTATGCTGTTATGGCAATTACCCATCTAGCATTAATGACAGGAAATATAGGTAAGACTGGTGCAGGGTTACTCCCTCTTCGTGGACAGAACAATGTTCAAGGGGTTTGTGATATGGGTTGTTTGCCATACTATCTTCCCGATTATCAAGAGCCTAAAGAGATAGGTTTGATGACTCCTCAACTAATAGATGGAATGTTAGAGGGCAAAATAAAAGCACTACTCAATATGGGTGAAGATATAGCCCATATTCATAGCAATATCAATAAAATAGACAAAGCACTTGATAAGTTAGAGTTTATTATGGTTCAAGAGCTATTTATGACCGATATTGCTCAAAAAGCCGATATTATAATTGGTGTTAGTTCAGCCTATGAAAAAACAGGGGTCTATGTGAGTGCTATGAGACGACTTCATCTCTCACAACCATTAGTAGAGTCCAATCTACCTGATGATTGGGAGGTCTTACAACTACTTGATAATAAACTTAATGGTAATTTTCACTACAAAAACAGTGAAGAGGTATGGGAAGAGGTTACAAAAGTAGCTCATAGACGATTCTCTGGAGCAAAATATTATAGAATGAAACGACATAGTAAACGAGGAATGCAGTGGCCTATCTATATCGAGGATACCCCTGTTTTACATCTACTTGATTTTAGAACAGATGATGGTTTAGGTCGATATGTATATAAGCAGTATGAGCCTAGAGGAATGGTTCAAGAGATTCTTGATAAGAGCTTCTATAAAGATGGATTAGATGGGTTTTACCTAACTACAGGTAGAACTCTAGCACACTACAATAACTCGGCTCAAACAAAAAGGAGCAAAAAGCTATTGAGTAAGTATGATGAGGATGTTATCTTGGCTTCCATAGAAGATGAGGGGAAGTTTGGAGATAGAGTTGTACTTCAAACAGAGTATGGAGAGACCACCGATTTACCTATCAAATATACAGACAAGATAAAACCTAGAACACTTTTTGTAACATTTCATCACTCAAAATCAAGAGTAAATGCTCTTTTTGGAGACGAGGCAGATGAGTTGGTCTCTACTGCACGGTTTAAATCAATACGTGTAAAAGTTTTACCTAAATAACTCTATAGAAAAATTTACTCTAACCTCCCAATCCAAACAGCCCCATGATTATAATCAGGCTCTTTAGAGAGGGGGTCTAGCTTATCATCTGTTAGATAATTGACTCCTAGATGTGAAATAGGTATAAAAACAGTTTTTCTGTTAATATCTGAAATCACAACTTCAGCTTCAATCTCGCCTCTTCTTGAACGAACTAGAACTTTTTTACCATTTTTAACACCCAACTCTTTAGCATTTTCTCTATTTATCTCTATAAGATTTAACTTTTTATGCTTAAGAAGAGCTTTAACACTTGCTGTTTTGCTTCCTCCATGCCACTGGTCTCTAATTCGTCCTGTAATTAGTGTAAAAGGGTACTCTTTTGAGGTCTGTTCAGATAAATTTTGATTCTCTACAAAAAATAGATTTGCTCTTTGGTTAGGTGTGAAAAATTTATTATCTCTATATAGATTTTCTCCCCAAACAAATGGTCTATTTTTTAAAATCTCATAATCAGCTTCAAAGATATTAAGATGCTCTTTCTCACTTAGCCTAGTCATCTCTTGATACTCTTCAAATACCTCTCGTGTATTTCTAAACTCAAACGCCTCTTGATAATCCAACTTCTCTCCAAGCTTTGCAAAAATTTCCCAATCTTGAAGCAAATCTCCTTTTGGCTCAAATGGTTCAACTCTAGTAAGGGTTCTATCCATATTGGTTTGAGTTCCCTCTTTTAGTCCAAATGGTACAGCAGGGATTTGAATATGGCTAAATTTTGAAGTCTCACTATTATTGTAAGCATTTATCTCTACAACTAAACCTATTTTTTTAAAAGCACTCTCTACTAAGTTTCTATTTGGCAAATGATAGACTGGGTCGGTGTGGCATATTATTAACACATCAAGTTCACCTTTAGTTATCATCTCAAAAGCTGTCAATCCATTCTCTCTAGGCAGATTATTTGTTTTCCAAAATTTAGATACTTTTTTACAATTCTCTTCTGAATAGTCCAAATGAACAGCTAAGGTGGTACTAAGCCCTCCAACCTCTCTACCACCCATCGCATTGGGTTGTCCTGTAAGTGAAAATGCTCCACTTCCTCTTCTGTTTATCTGACCTGTTATAATATGAATATTGTTAATAGCTAAGTTTTTATCTACTCCTTGAATAGATTGATTGACTCCCATTGTCCACGCTGTAATAATATTTTGACTACCTATAAAAAGTTGATAAAACTTCTCAAACAACCCTTTTTCTATCTGACAACTACTAAATAACTGCTCTTCATCTAATCTTAATAGACTCTCTTTATAATTCTCGAAATTATTACTATGATTTTGGATAAACTCACTATCTATTCTATTCTCTTTAATAAGTCGTATAGCTAAAAGATTAAGCAAATCTATATCTGTTCCTACTTTTAAAGGTAGATAAATATCAGCTATCTTAGCACTCATAGTAAATCGTGGGTCTATTACGACTACTTTCATGCCTCTTTTTTTTGCCTTTTTTATTCGATTGAAAAGCACCACATGAGCCTCGGCTGGATTTGCACCTATAAGGATTAGTAGATTACAATGCTCTATATCATCCATACAAACAGGAACATAATCAAGCCCAAAAGATTTTTTGTACCCCACAACAGCACTTGACATACAGGTTCTTGAGTTGGTATCACAATTGGCAGTTCCTATAAAACCTTTAGCAAGTTTATTGGCTACATAGTAGTCCTCATTTAGCATTTGTCCAGAGAGATAAAATCCTACTCTTTTTGGATTGGTCTCTTTTATCTTTGAGGCAACAAACTCCAAAGAGTCATCATAGGTTGAGTTTACAAAGTCACTATGGATAGTATCTCTTTTTCTATTAAGCAAAAGCCGATTGGTATGGATTGTCTCTGTTTGGGACATCCCTTTTGCACAGCTACCTCCACTATTTGTAGGGTAGCTCTTTATCCCTTTTAGTTTCTTCTCTTTTACCTCAAATTTACATCCTACTCCACAGTAGCTACAGGCTACCTTTTTTTTTTAGATATATTTTTAAGCACTACAAAAAGCTCTGAAAATACGGAACTTCTTGTAGTTTTGCTATTATCTGTCATCATATAGATAACTTCACTTAGCTCTTTTGGTACATTTGGATTGAGTCTGCTAACCTCATCTTGTTTTATTTTTCTTGGGCTTCTTCTAACAATCTCAAAATCATCATCAACAGCTACATATCTATTCTCACCAGTCAAAAGTTTAAATAGCTTCAATCCAAAATCAAATAGCTCTAAGCTCTCTTTTCTATATGTTTTAGATTTTCTCTCTAGTTCTAATTTGACATCTAATCCTAACTGCTCATTTAATATATAGTTGATTTTAGTATAAAATCCAATAGCATAGAAGCTATAGTTCTCTCTTAAATATCTCTCTTCAAATGACTCAAAGGTCTCACCTTTTCCTCTAAACTTTACATACGCTTCAAGTAGATATTTTACATGATACTTTGCCTCTGTTATTGGTAATGCTCTATGGAGTATTCGACCCTCTCTAGCTTCTCTTGTGAGCTTACCACCTATAAATAGATGAACTCCATCAACACGATTTCCATTCTCATCTTTGGCTTTACACCCCTCAAAACCTATATCGGCTATCCCATGAACTCCACACCCTTTAGGACAAGCTGACCAGTTCATACGAACCATACCATCTTCTATCTTGATAGCAGATTTGAGATAATTTGCCATCTTAATAGCATCGGATTTATTTGGAATAACAGCAAAACTACAAGTTTTTGTTCCTGCACACGCTATCATATCATTAAAGAAAGTGTTATCAAATGGAGCATATTTGCTAACAATATCAGTTGCTTCAAAACTCTCTATATTATTATTAGGCAGACCAACAACATAGATATTTTGGTCATAAGTTAGTCTTAAATCTCCTGATGCAAAAGATTTGGCACTCTTAGCAACTGCTATCATATTAGAACCAGAAAAAATTCCAGATGGTATAATGAGCTTATAGGCATATCTACCATCTCTTAGTAGAACCTTGTTTGCCCCTATAGCTGTACTTTGTGACTGTACCATCATATGACCAGCAGATAAAAAATCTACCTCTGCTTGTTTTCTAATAGCTTGTGCAAACTTCTCTACTCCTACATCTTGTAGTAAAAAATAGAGACGGTTTTTGTTACGGTTGTCTCTATACCCATAAGTTTTAAATAGTTCTAAAAGAGCCATAAAAAAGATAGGTGCTTGTTCTATGGTTACAAACATATCCATATTTTTAGCTTGTACACCAACTTTTGCCCCAAGATAGATATTAAATCCAAAGAGTCCATTTTTGTTTGCCAATACAAAACAGCAATCATGCCCAAAAATATTACAAGAGTTAGAGAGTGAGCCTAAAATTCCTGTATTAAATTTACGAGGTAGCACAGAGACCCATTCAGGATTATCTATGGTCATCTCTTGAAACTTATCAACAATAGGTTTTGTATGAATAATGCTATCATAAGCTAAACCATCAAGAGGGTCAGCAACAATATTTCTAGGGTTATCAACGCCTGTTTGAAAGGTAGATAACCCCCTACTCTCTAATTTTTTAATAACTTTTGCAATATTCTCTATCTTGATATAACGCAACACAATCTGCATTCTTGTAGTTATATCAATATAGTCATCTCCAAACTCTTTAGCCACTTCACCTATACAGATAGCCTGTTCATTGCTCAACTGCCCTACAGGAACACGAACACGCAACATAAAGTGTTCCCCTTTGTCAAAAAGTCCAAAACATTTTAGAAAATAGGAGCTATCCTCTTTGCTTAACTTCTCATAACCACCCTCTGCAATGGCTTCAAGTTGTGCATAAACATTCATAGGATTTTTACTTGTTTTTACTATCTCTACTTTATTGCTTTTTTTACTTCGTGCTTTTAATGCTTTCTCTAAATTAATCATAGGCTCTCTTTCAAAATTAATAGAAACAGATTATAGTGGTTTGTTTAGATAAAATTAGCTATATTGTGATTAAATATTAATCAATTAATGAATTAAAAAATAAACATTTTTAGAAATGAGGGGGTTAAATTAGAAATCTAAAGGTTTGATAAACAAGTTTTATCAAACCCAATAAGAAGGATAGCTACGATTTTTGGGAATATTGTTAATAATAACAGCTATAGAGAGCAATATAGACGCACCAACTCCAACAGGAATAAAAGCATAAGAGTAGCCCAAATTGTGAATATCTTCACTCCCAATCACAGCAATCAGAGCAGTAGCCCCTCCTGGTGGGTGAAGCACTTGCAAAAGTTGCATAACAGCTATAGAAGTAGAGACTGCAACGGCTGATGCTAACCAAAGGTCATGAGAAAAGAGTTTATAAGATGTAACCCCAATTAGTGCAGAGATAATAAATCCACCCAAAACATTTCTAGGTTGAGCCAAAGGACTACTAGAGACAGCAAAAAGCAGTACTGCCGAAGCACCAAAAGAGCCTATTAGCATCATTTTATCCATATGATTTACAATATCGAAAAAGACCAAAGATACTGCTCCTACTCCAATAAATGAACCTATCCATGACCAAACTATTTCAGAAAAATTTATGGTGTTAGAGACTCTCATATCTCCTCTCATTTTTGAAAAATAGTTTATTTTTAACTGATTTATTATCTCCATAATTAACTCCTGTTTATAATATATACTAATTTTTTCCCCCAAAAAAAAGATGTTATTTAAAATTATATAACATAAAATGTTTTTATCTATTGTTTTACTTCTAATAAAGAATTAAGTTGGAAATTTTATACCTTTTTATATTAAAAATAGATTTTTATAAGAATATTTTTTATTTTTATTTTTAGTTGTATAGTAATTCTACATTATTGGGTAAAGATATAAGATTTTATGATTGAGACTATTAAGATAGAGATGAAGATATAGGATTAAGAAGCCTCTAGCTAAAAAGCTAGAGATAGTTTACAAAAAGTTTACTATTTTTTTCTAAATGTTTTAGTTGCTTGGTCATAAACCTCAACTTTCGCAGTACCAACATTGTACCACCAACCGTGAATTTTCATTTGACCATTATCCATAGCTTCCCTGATATAAGGGTAAGTCATAAGTCTATTTAGTGATAACTTAAGATTATTTTTTTCTGTAACCTCTGAAATATTCTTATTTTTATCAGCATACATTTCGAGTAGTGAAGCATCTTTTGCAGGTTGTAAAAGCTCTAACCACTTATCTACATGCTTCAAATGTGGCTCACCCTCAACTGGCTCATGATATAGATGCGCACAAGCTCCACATGAACTGTGTGCCAAGATAATAATGTGTTGAATTTTGAGTGCAACAACGGCATACTCCAAAGCTGCTTGTGTTGAATCACCTACCATTGTATCGTATGGTGGTACAGCATTTCCAATGTTTTCAGCCACAAATATATCTCCTGGATTAGTGGAGAGAATTGTTGCAGGTTGAACTCTGGAATCACTACAAGTGATAACCATTGTGTGTGGGTTTTGACCTTTTGCTAATTTATCAAATAGCTCTTTGTTGTTTCCAAAAAACTCTGCTTTAAACTTGTTGTACCCATCAAGATGTACTTTTTCCATATATGTCTATTCCTTTGTATTAAATTTGTCTAAGGTTATTGTAACGGAAGAACCCTTAGTTAGAATTATATTATGTTAAATTATTTTTAATATTATTTTATTAGATTCAAAAGGATACAATATTGAAAATTTTAAACCTTTTTTTCTCTTTAAGAAAAAATAAAGTAACAATTTTTTAAACTTAAAATTATAAATTTAATTTATTTAAAATAATAGCCAAAAAATATATATTTAGTAAAAATTATTATATAGATTAAATTTTTAGGGTAGGGTAAGAAAAAAATACAAAAAATAACCCATCGGAGAGAGCCTCTCCGACAGAAAAAGTAGTAAAAGAAAAAACCTTAGTTTCTCTTTTCAATAATCTCTTTTGCAACATTAGCAGGGACTTCATCATAGTGGTCAAACTCCATAGCATAAGTAGCACGACCTTGTGTCATAGAACGAAGGTCTGTTGAGTAACCAAACATCTCTGAAAGTGGTACAAAAGCATCAACAATTTTGTTTCCTGCTCTATCACCCATACCACGGACAATTCCTCTTCTTTTAGAGACATCACCAATAACATCACCCATGAAATCTTCTGGAACTTCCACTTCAACTTTCATCATTGGTTCAAGAATAACAGGATTTGCTTTTCTACAACCCTCTCTAAATCCCATTGAAGCAGCTAGTTTAAACGCCATCTCTGATGAGTCAACATCGTGATAACTTCCATCATATAGAGTAACTTTTACATCCTCTACTGGGTAACCAGCTTGGATACCTCTTTGCATCGCCTCTTGAATACCTTTGTCAACAGGTTTGATAAACTCTTTTGGTACAACTCCACCTTTGACTTCATCGACAAACTCATATCCAAACCCTGCCTCTTGTGGCTCAATTTTGAGGAATACATGACCAAATTGACCTCTACCACCTGACTGTTTAGCATACTTATACTCTTGCTGAACTGCTGTTCGGATAGTCTCACGGTAAGCAACTTGTGGAGCACCCACTTCTGCTTCTACTTTAAACTCTCTTTTCATCCTATCAACAAGAATCTCTAGGTGAAGCTCACCCATTCCAGAGATAATAGTCTGTCCAGACTCCTCATCTGAAGCTACTCTAAATGATGGGTCTTCTGCTGCTAGTTTACTTAGAGCGATACCCATCTTCTCTTGGTCAGCTTTTGTTTTTGGCTCAACAGCAACAGAGATAACAGGGTCTGGGAAGTCCATTCTTTCAAGAATAACTTTATCTGAAGGGTCACATAGAGTATCACCTGTAGTTGTGTTCTTAAGACCAACAACAGCCCCAATCTCACCAGCATAAATCTCTTTTACCTCTTCTCTCTTGATAGCGTGCATCTTCATGATTCTACCAACTCTCTCTTTTTTGTCTTTTGTTGAGTTGTGAACATACGAGCCAGACTCTAGTAAACCACGGTAGACACGGATAAATGTTAACTGTCCTACAAATGGGTCTGTCATAATCTTAAATGCAAGTGCTGCAAACGCACCATCATCAGTTGACTCAACAGTAACCTCTGCATCCTCATCATCCATCTCTGTACCCTTAATCGCAGGAGCTTCAACAGGTGATGGAAGATAAGCGACAACAGCATCAAGTAGAGTCTGAACACCTTTGTTTTTAAACGCAGTACCAGGAAGCATAGGGACAACAGCCATACCAATTGTAGCTGTTTTGATAGCATCTACAATCTCCTTAATGCTAATCTCTTCACCCTCTAGGAACTTCTCCATCATCTCTTCATTGCCATCAATTTCAGATAGAGTCTCTAGCATCTTCTCTCTATACTCTTCTGCTTGGTCTTGAAGCTCTTCTCTAATCTCTTGCTCATGATAGTTTGAACCCATAGCAGCGTCTTTGTCCCAAACAATCTCTTTCATCTTTACAAGGTCAACAACACCCTCAAACTCTTCTTCTGCACCGATAGGAAGTTGGATTACAAGTGGATTACCTTTGAGTCTATCTTCAATTTGTCTAGCAACTTCAAGAAAATCTGCACCTGTTCTATCCATTTTATTGACAAATACAAGTGATGGCACACCATAACGATTTCTCTGTCTCCAAACAGTTTCTGATTGTGGCTGAACTCCACCAACAGCACAGAACACTGAAACAGCACCATCAAGAACTCTCATAGACCGTTCAACCTCAATAGTAAAGTCAACATGCCCTGGAGTGTCAATAATATTAATCTGTTTACCTAACCACTCACAAGTAGTCGCAGCAGAAGTAATAGTAATACCTCTCTCCTTCTCTTGATCCATCCAGTCCATTGTAGCACCACCATCATGAACTTCACCGATTTTATGCTCAACACCTGTATAATAAAGAATTCTCTCTGTGGTTGTTGTTTTACCTGCATCAATGTGAGCAGCGATTCCGATATTTCTTACATCTTCGAGTTTATGTGTTCTTGCCATACTATCCCCTTACCATCTATAGTGAGCAAATGCTTTGTTCGCTTCAGCCATTCTATATGTATCTTCTTTCTTTTTAAAAGCCGCACCTTTGTCTGTTGCTGCGTCCATAAACTCATTTGAGAGTCTCTCAATCATAGTTCTCTCATTTCTCTTTCTAGCAGAGTTAATCAACCATCTAATAGCAAGTGTCTGCTGTCTTACTGGTCTAACTTCGATAGGCACTTGATAGGTAGCTCCACCAACTCTTCTACTCTTTACTTCCATTACAGGTCTGACATTATCCATTGCCTCGTTGAATACCTCAATACCTTTTTTTCCAGATTTCTCTTCAATTCTTTCCAGTGCAGCGTACATGATTTTCTCTGCTGTCACTTTTTTACCATCTAACATTACGGCATTGATAAATTTTGTTAAAACTTTTGAACCATGTACTGGGTCTGGCAATACTGGTCTTACGGGTGCTTTTCTTCTTCTCATATTATATTTTCCTTCAATCTAATATATCGATTTACTCAATCTGACTCCCCTAAGGATTTTTGAGGCAAACTGGGTCTTTTTTTTATCTCTATTTTTTGGAACCGATGGCTTTAGCCTCGATTACTCTACTCTTATGCTATGCACTCTCTTTAAGAAAGTCTGCATTTCATAATTATTTTGGTCGTTTAGTACCATATTTAGAACGGGCAACAGTTCTACCATTAACACCTGATGCATCCAATGCACCACGAACGATATGGTACTTAACACCTGGTAAATCTTTGATTCTACCTCCCCGTACAAGTACGATTGAGTGCTCTTGAAGGTTATGACCCTCTCCACCAATATATGAGATAACCTCAAATCCACTAGTCAATCTAACTTTTGCAACTTTTCTAAGTGCTGAGTTAGGTTTCTTTGGAGTTGTGGTATAAACTCTAGTACAGACACCTCTTCTTTGAGGACAGTTCACTAATGCTGGTGATTTTGATTTTTTAATCACCTTTTTTCGTTCTTTACGAACTAATTGATTAATTGTTGGCAAAACAATTCCTTTATTTAAATTAAAATCTGGACTTGAAAATCCCAAAAACACGGGATTTAAACGCACTTTTGGGATTTTCAAGCTTGGAAAATGGTGCATATTATAGCGAAATAGGCTTTATAAAATGTGATTTTTGAGAATGATTGTAAAAAGTAGTTATACTCACTCTATTACTTTAGATAATAAAAATTAATTACTTAAAAGGATTCTAATCATAAATCAATTATAATTACGGATGAACAAAATAGAATTTTTCTCTTATTCACCAGAGATACAACGAATTATCAAAGGTCTTACACTAAGTAAATCTCTTTTTATCTCAACAATTATTTGGGGTGAGTCTTATACAGGTAAATTAACACTTGTTCTTTCACTTTTTCCAAAAGCAACTGTTGTTGATGGTAAGAATTTAGGTAGTTTAAAACATGCTTTAGAGAGTAGTGATGAGGTGGTTATCTATAATTTTGAAGCGATAGGCAATATTCAATTGTTAAATTTTAAAAATAGACGAATTATCGCTATTGCCAACTATGATAAGCTTCCTCTCTCTATAGAAAGTCATTTTGCCTTTATTTACAACATGCCCCCATTGCGAGAGAGGCTTAAAGATGTTCAATACTTTCTTGAGAAATTTTCTGAAGAGTTAAAAGATGATTTAATGATAAAAGATGATATTCAGGTGGATATAAATCATCTTGATTTGAGACAAAATTTTAAGTCACTAAAAATTTCTCTGCACAGAGAACTTATAAAAAAAACACTCTCACAGCAGGATATTGAGGAGATACTATTTGATTATCTCTATAACAAAATAGAGGGAAAAAATGCCTATAGAGAAAATCTAGCTCTCTATGAAAAACCTCTTATTCAAGCAGGTCTCAAAAAATTTAAATCACAGCTCAAACTATCAAATGTTTTGGGACTCAATCGTAATACACTAAGAAAGAAGATACATGAACAAAATATTGACTGATTTTAAATTTTTAGTAGAGAACAATAGTAGTCCATTGCTTATCTTTAGTCATGAGGGACGAGTAAAGTATTTTAACCACAGTGCAGAGCTTTTAGCAGGTATTCACCTTAGCCATGAGCTTTTTAAACTGGCTATTGCTTATGCTCCACAGAGTTTTGGTTCACGAATGGTTCATCTTGATTTGACCTATGGGATGGATAGTTTTTATGCTATTACGGTACTTTATGAGAATGAGGATGAGCTTTGTATCTATCTCTATCGAAAACCTCGTGCCTATATCCCTAAAGATTTGTCATTTGATGGTTATAGTTCTACAGATATTAATCTTCTGTTAGAAGCCAATATTGAGCTTTTTAAGATGAAGTACAATAATAAATTGACGCTTTTTACTGACTATAGTTTACCAAAACTCCATATGCAACAAAATAGCTTCTCTATGCTTCTACGAAAGCTATTTGCACAGTATCAGGGTGCAAAAGAGATAGATATTACTCTAAAAATTAAGATTGGAGAGACAATTATGATAAAGAATAAGAAGTATCCTATTATTATGTTGATGGTCAAGTCTGATAGAAGAGAGAGAGATAGTGATGGGGAGATTGAGAAGTTGACTCTACAAAATTATACTACAGCTTATTTTCAAAAAGAGTCGGTGATTTTGGAAATTCCTTGTATTGTGCGTGATTAATTTGCTGTAATCCTACAAGATGTGAAACTTGTAGGATATTTTTGAGAAAATGTGAAAATTACAATATGTAATTCTCTCTAAAAGTTCTTATTTAAAAACTCTTAAAGAGAGACATGATATTTTTGGAATCAAAAAGCTCTCCCTCTAAAGTCTACGATTCCAAAAAAATAGTTAGAAATCTGTTCCAACACTAACCACAATATTTTTCTCATCATTAGAATCTGTTGTATCATGCGTAAATTCATGATAGCTTAATGAAAAATCAACCTTATCAAATGATTTACTAACACCAACAGAGTAACGAGAACCTACCGTATCATAGTCACCCCAACCTAAGTCCAAACTGTAATCTTGTGGTAAGCCAATCGCAGCTTCTAATGCAATATCATCAGGAGCATCATCAATACCAATCGAGTAAGTTGCACCCAAGGATGCTACACCAAAATCTTTGCTAAGTCCCAAATATGCCTCTTCAAAGTTTGCATCACCCTCATTGAGATAAGCAAATTGAATATAACCCAAATCGTACTCAATACCAGCAACCTCTCCTCCATATCCTACATAACCATCAATCTCTGTTGTTGCATCTGAGCCAAAATCTACATTTGAGACCCATGTACCAAGATATAGACCACTATACCCAACATCAAGACCACCTTGAACAGCCGTTTTGTTTGCTGATTGGGTCATTCCTCTCCATACATAGTTGTTGGTAGCTGAGACATTTGCACTTAGTTCAACTTCATCTGCTACTAGCGTACTACTCATGGTTGTTGCAGTCAAAACTGCTACTAGACTTAACTTTGTAAATTTCATATTTACTCCTTTGTTTTTTTATATTGTTAGTATAGATAAATAATTATTATTCTACAATAGAAGAGTGATTAATTTTTATACAACCAATCTAGTTTTTCTTGAGTTACGAGAATATCAACTACTCACTAACATTATGCTCAAAAGCCACCCAATAAGCTCCTTGTCGTACAATCATAGTGTCGGTAGGGTGCTTGATATTGTAATAAAGATACCCACCCATTAACAGTATAACAATACCCAAAAAAATTAAAAAACCTCTCATTATCTCTTCTCCTCTTTATAGTCCATATCCTCACCATCTTCTACTTTTGCAATGACCAATATTATTATCAAAAAGAAGATAATAACACCTGCATATATATAATCTAACATCTTATATATTCCCATTTATAAAAAGATAGAGATGCTCTTTGTCTCTAAATAGCAGACACATTCTTCCATCCTTTGGGTTTTGTAAATCATACTCTTTGCTTAGGTAGATATATGGAGATTTTTTTATCACCTCTACCATCTCTATATCGGTCTCGTTTGCCTCTTTCGGTAACTGCTCTATAGTTGTCTGCTCTAGCTTACAAGTTTTAGATAGATTCTCTATTGTCTCTTTTTCACTATTGGTCGTAATAGTAAAGAGATGTGGAGAGATTGCTCCCTCTTTGTAGCGTCTAAGCGATATATCTTCTATCTCTTTATAGGGTTTGCTTCCTAATAGTCGCTCAAAAGTAACATCAGTTGTACCTAGATAAAATGTCCAACTTTGAAAAAATATAAGTATAAGTATCAACAGTGCTAAAAGAAGTATAGGGATATTTTTTAGTCTAAACATGAAATAGTTTTCCTTTCTCTTTGGCTAAAGTTTTCAATGCACTCTTTGCTTCCATATTTTTAAAAGCATTTGAGGGGATATAAAAAGCCTTATCGCTATAGTAGAGAAGAATATCATCCTCTACAGGTACAAGACCTTTTAACGCTTCCCAAGGGATTAAAGTCTCATCTTGTTTTACGCCATCTTTGGTTATTTGTAAATTGATTTGACTATCTTTTAATGGGGAGTTTTCATAAGCATTTACTGCTCTTCTCTTTATTAGCCACTTTTTTATAACATACCAGTAGAGTATTAAAATGGTAGATAGCATTAACAGCCCAACAGTTCCAGCCTTAAATGCACCTACTACTCCAAATTGAGCCATTGCTACAAAAAACCAACCTACATATCTTCTTGCAGAGTTTTTAAACTCATGGGTATAGGATTTCTCAAATGCCTTTTCAAAGTTTTTGCTATCCCAAATATAGCTGATTTCTATTGGTTTAAATATGCTCATCTGACTCATCTATATAAAGCTTATTTTTGGCTATATGCCCCTCTTTTTCTAACTCTTCTATCAATTTTAGGGTCTCCTCATAGAGTTCATTATATTTTGCACTGTTTACCTCGTATTTCTTTTTTTGTTTTTTTGCATACCACCATGCTCCAACAATAGAGAGTGAAAAAAACGCATAAATCCACCATTGCCATGCTTTTAAATCCAACAATACAATAAAATACTGAACAGAAAAGAGTACAAAAAATTCTAATGAAAAGATAAGTACCAGTGTAGAGCTATGTTCAAAATCAAGAGTATATTTTTCGATTTCTCGCATAGTATCTAAATTCTTATTTATTTTTTTAGCTCTCTCTTTGGCTAATGCATCAATAGAGTCTATATCTATATTTTTTAGATGAATATTGCTTAGATTATACTCTACATTTGTCTGCATATAGTCACGCAAAATTTGAGGCTCATCTTCTAAAGCCTTTTCAAGCTCCTCTTTGGTTGGCTTCTCTTTGCCTGTTAGCTTTTGTACATCTTGTAGTACCAAATCATACAGACCAACATGTAAAATCTCATCTATCATTCTTGCTTTGTTTAACAAAATGCTATTCCTACTGTATAGTTTTTATCAATGAATCATAATTGATTGAAAAAAAATATACGGGGGAAAAGAAATCCCCGTATTTAAATTTTTATTTCTTTTGAGAAACCACTACTGAAGGTTGTGGGTCTATCCCAAATGTTGCTGTATCATCATTTGCAGGAAGGAAAATACCTATTAATCCTTTTACTCCCACAGACATAATAATATTGATAAGGAATATCAACCAACCAACCAACATCATAACAGCAAAGATAGCTGCTAGTATCATAAAGGTTTGGAACTCTCCATCTATATAGAAGTGTCGTCTAAGCATACCATCAAGTCCTGCCATACCCATAAACGCACCCATTCCAAGGCTTCCTATAAGGTGTAGCCAAAAGTGTGCATTTGACATCTTCATAGAGAAGAGCTTAGTATTATTTGTAAGCAGTGGCCAAAGAACATATACTACACTGTAAAGTGTCATATAAAGCCCTGTTAGAAGTGCAACATGCACATGCGCTCCGATAATCCACTGAGTATTATGTAATACTCTGTTCATACCCATATCAGCTTGAATAATCGCAGCAGGAACGGCTAAACCAAATCCCATAAGACCAGCAAGAAGATATTTTAACTCCATTGTCATTTTTAATGGTCGTGCTTTCCATAGAGTCATAAGGGTAATAAATAGAGCCAATCCTTGCGTAAGAAGCTCAAACATTGTTACCATCTCACCTGAAATTAGTTTCATCATCTCAGGTTGACCTTGGTCGGCTAGAAGGTGATGAGACCAAACCATCCAAGATACAAAAAGCTCTAAAAGAAGTGCTGCTCTTGCAACATTCTCCATAAATAGCTTTTGCCCTGTAATGAGTGTCGCCAAAAGATACCAAGAACCTGCTACATAAATAAGCACCAATCCATCAGCCACAAGGTCAAGACCCCACCAAAAGAAGTTTTTATACAGAAGTGCATCTACTGCCTGAACACTCCATGAAGCACCACTCGCATCTGCCAATAGATATACAAGTACCAAAATACCTGCTCCTAAAATAACCAATGCATCTAAGAATGTATCAACTGTACCCCTAAAGATTGCCACAACAGGAAGTGAGAGTGCAGGTTCTTTTGAGTAGGGTGGTTTACCTGTAAGTTTGTTTTTAAGGTTAAGTAGTCCATCAATACCAAAACCAGAGATAAGAAGCTCTTTAGTTGTTTTGTTTGCATGAACACCCACTTTTGCAAAGATAGTCGCATAGATGTTATAGATAAATCCAAGAGTTCCTATCATAATCAGTGCAACACCTATAATAAAGACAATCCCCCCAATAACATTAAACTGTGCCGTATCAGCAGGAAGAGGCCAATAGAGTGTATAGAGTGGTGCATAACTCCAAATAAATGCAGCTATCCAAGAGAGAGCCGAACCAATTGTAATCAACAACCAAACACAATTTGCCAAACCTACACTATAGAGTGGTTTTTTGGTCAAAAATGGAATCAAAAACATAAACGCAGCAAAAACAAGCTGATAGGTAGAACCAAAAATACCAATAATTGGGTGAACCGTCATAATAGAAAAGAAATGTTCTGCATGTCCATGAATAGGAGGGATAGATGGGTTAACTAAAGCAACTCTCATCAAAGTTCCCTCTAAGGCAGCTAAACCATAAAAGAGAAATGACATTACCACGGCTCTAAGTGTTACTTTTTGCAATGCTGTCAATGATGACGCATCAAAATTTGTTCCATTCAGAAGATTTTTTACCATACTCATTTTACACTCCCTTATTGTCACAACCAGTAACAACAACTACTTTTTTTAAATACATATCTCTTGATGTTTGTGGACCAGAATACTCAGTAGAACGAACATCAAACTCTCCACACTCATTAAATGTCCATAAGAGGTCATTTTTAGTCCCTGGGTTGACTTGCATCTGTGAGACCATCGAACCATCTTGACGAAACAGTCCAAAACCATAGACTAAATCTGAACTATGTGCATCAAATAGCACCTTTTCCCCCTTTTTAATCTCCATTTTAGATGGCATATCAAATTTATGATTTGCCATCTTAATTTGAAACGATTTATCAGGTGTGATATTGTGTCTCATAATATCCTCTGATACCCAAGGAATAGTATTGTAGGTAAAAATATGATGCCCCACACCCATCGCTACCAAAAATCCAATATACAGATAAAATGGTATTCTTACCATTGGTTTTGCTTTCTCTTCAAGTGTTAAATTGTAAGAAAACCACGCAATCACTGATATAATCAACAGTGCATAGACGGTATACGCTACATTGTGAAACCTTAAGAGTTCCACAGAAGTTTCAAAACTCATTATTGCCCTTTTTTGTTTATTTATGTGCTTATTATATTAATATATAACTAAAAAAATGCTGATTTATGTCAATAAAAATTGCATATAGTTGATTAAAAAATAATCAACTATTTGGACTTAATGGTTATAAAATAGAAGTAGATAGCAACTTTTGATAAAAAGTTGCTATATAGAATGAGGATTAAACTCCATCAACTCTTAGTAGTTTTGTCTTTCCAATCATCAAATCAATAGTCATACCCATTCGTTTAAAAACGCTCTCTTGTCGATACTCAAGGTTGTGTTTTTTACAAATCTCTTTGACTAGTGGTTGTGTCTTTTGATAAAAACTAAGTGGCATATCAGGGAAGAGATGATGTTCGACTTGGTAGTTGAGGAAGCCATGTGCATAGTCATTGAGGTCTCCACCTGTTTTATAGTTCACAGACCCCATAATCTGACGCAGATAGAACTCTCCATGTCCTTTATATGGCTTGTTAAACATATATATATCATCAGCAGAGTGGTTAGGTACAATAACTAAAAATGAGTGAAGATTAGCAAAATATTCAGCTATTAGAACAATTATAAATGCATTAAATACAGCTGTTGTTCCAAGTGGTATAAATAGTGCAGGAATAACTATAAACTTAATAGAGGCATATGGAAGATAGTAGTTCCACCAAAGTTCAAAACCAAAAGGTGTTCTAGGGTCAAACTCATAATCTAGTATCTCTTTTTTGTTCTCCTCTTTAAGCTTTTTATTTTGTAAGATTCTTAAAGTGTTTGGTGCATAGTATGTAAACTTCCAAGTCCCAGCAAAGAGAAAAACAAAAAGTCGTCTAGCCCACATAGGTGTTTTTGATTGGATAAGCCACTGCATATTTCTCTCTACATTATCAGGGTCATCAGCCTCTCCAAGATGGTAATGGTGCATCACATTATGCTCAAACATCCAAGCCTTTGGATGAATCCAATCAAGCCAATCAAGCCATCTTCTACTACCTTTTGCATAGTGTTTTTTGGTATATTTTGCAGGGATATTAGGTACTTTGTCATAAGCCCCATGCAACACGGGGTGTGTTACATTTGCCCATCTACCTACATTTCCTGTACTAATAAGTATAGCGGCTATAATAGCGAATGGCCAAAAGATATAACCACTCATACCTCCTGCAATAAGCTCATCAAGACTAATAACAGCTATTAAAAAATAGCCTGAAAATGTAAACATCCTCCCCCATCTTTCCATTTTCAACAGATGTTGAAAATCCTCCTCTGTAGCTTCCCCTATGGTCGCTTTTGCCTCCTCAATATCTTTTTTGAGTTGTTCTTTGTCTATCTGGTCATATGGTGTATATTGATGACTCTGTGACTCTAGCTTTGACATACCTATCCTTTGTAAATTTAATGTTGTAAACTTCATTATATATAAACTATTATGATAAGCTTAATAATCTATAGTGATAAATATATAAAATTTATTTATGGAATATTTGGTTACATCTGATATTGATTACTATAACAATTAGCAACACTATCCATTATTTTAAACCAATCTCTTGAAAAATATTTTTTGATGTAGTTTTTGGAGTGAGGGATGAAGCATCCAACACAGTTTTGATGAATGGCAGTTTCTGATTTATATTGAGTTCCATCTTTGGAGTTGATATCGCAGTATGAAAATAGTGTTCGATTTTCCTCTTTTTTAAATCCATCATCTTTGAATCTAAAGTTGGGACAGGCACATAGGTAGCAGTTGAGTTCTTCTATGTCGTGGCATTTTTTGTTTTTAGCGTATAGGGGACAGAAGTTTGGCTCTTTTTTTACCATATTTTCAAATTGGAAATACTCTATTAGTTCATTGTCGTTTAGGTGAGAGAGTCTATCTACTATCTCTTTGTGTTTTTTGCCGTGGGATTGGAACCATGAGGTGTAGGACATTATTGGAACTCTTTTTCACATTTATAAAATAGTTGAGTATCAAAAAACTCTTCAAACTCCAATTGAGCTTGTTCATTATTGGCTCGTGGAGTCATAGTGATTTTATCTTCATCAGAAGAGCAAGTAATACAGATATAAGCTTCTAATTTTTGTTTTATATCTATTTTCTCTTTAAAAAATTCTATAGTAGCTATTAATTGACTTTTAGCTTTTTGTCTATTACGAGAGATATTCTTATTTTTACAATGTTTCAATTCTATAAAACAAAGTACTTCATCGTCAAAAACAATACAATCAGACCGTGAACCATCAGAAGAGTCAAACAGACATTCATCTACAGCGATAAAGCCTATCTCTTTTTGATTAGAGTTTAGAACCTTAAATTGTCCATTTTCTTCTAAGATATAACATTTTTTATCCTCTTCATGGTCAAATATCTCAAATACTTTTTTAGTAATAAATTGAAGACACCTTTTTTCATCTATATGAGGAAAAATTTCTTTTAGACTATTTATCATTTTTATGTTCTCTAAAGATTGATAAAAGCTCCTCAAAATCAGACTGAATATCGTCACTTATTTCATCTATCTCATTATCTGAAATAAGTCCTGTTCTACCTTTTATATCTCTAGCTACACCATTTTCAAGATAATAAGCAGAAAAATCATCAGGATTAATCCATTGTTTTTCATTAATAAGTTGACTTACTTCTGTTTTTGATTCTTTCCCTAAATTTCCTGCTTTATATGCCATCATTAGGATATTTAATGTACTTAATACATAGGGGCTATGGGTCATCATAAACAGTTTATTTCCATCTGTTATATGCTCTATAATGTACTCTACAGTCTCTTTTTGAGCTTTAGGAAAAAGGTTTTGTTCAGGTTCTTCAATGATAATACTTTTATGTTTTTGTGCAAAATATTTAACTGTTAAATAGAGTGGTAAAGCTGATTGAATTCCACTAGAACTATGTTCTAATAATAAAGAGTTTTTAAGTGAGTCATTTTTATCATAAATAATATAATCTCTATCATTTTTATATTGATATTCAATATTTAGTAAATTCAATGTCGAAATAGTAGCACGAGCTTTTTTATATTCTGTACTAAAAGATAAAAGAAATTTTGGTAACAAAATATCAGCTTCTACAAAAACGCTTATAGAATTATTAAAAATTGAAATAATATTCCTCTCTGCTGGAATATATTGAGAATAGTGTTGAGGCTTCTTTATTGCTTTATTCGGTTTTATATTAACCAACCCTTCCATCATCTTTTTTATTCTTTCTTTGGACTCTTCAGGAGTGGGTATTCCAAGTGAAAAATAATTTTTTATCTTTTTCCACAAAGATAAATTTTCTTCTGTCTTATCTTGTGTTGTTACATCAATTATCATTTGAGAAAATAGTTCTGCTATATCAATATCAGTCAATTCTATTTGTTTATATGAAAGAATTTTATTATCTTTTAATTCAAAAACAATTTCTTCATCATGAAATAATAAAATTTTAGTTGTTTTATTGATGTAGTCAATATTATATTTTTTAAATTCTCGAAAAACTTCTTCTTCACTTTTTTCATAAAAAGCACTTGTAACGATTGTAATAATCTTAGCCAAAACACTCTTCCCACTACCATTCTCACCAATAAAAAGATTAATCTTATTCAACTCAATATCTATATCTTTAAGTGGACCAAAGTTTTTTACTATTAATCTTTCCATTTTTTTGTACCTTTGTTTTGGTGCGTTGGAAAACAGCACCCTACATTTTTGCCACAATTATATCATAAACCACCCAACAACCAAAAACAACAAAATCTCAACCCCTTCAAGTGTAGCCCCCAATACATCCCCATTTACAAATTTTAATTTGGATGCAAAAAAGATAGAGATAACAAAACCCAAAACTATTCCAACAAGAAGATACAGTATAAAATATGCAGTAAGATAAGACCCAAGAGCAGTAAAAGAGAGAAACAGAGGCATTAGATACCAGTAGTCAAGAGACTCTTTGAGTTGTGTAACAAAAGAGGATTTGAAATCATGAAGTATAATCTGTGTTAGAAGTGATAGACGACTAATTATCAGGACAGCTATAAACTCTGCTAGTAGGTTATGGGTGAGTAGTACAACGATTCCTGCTACTTTCATTAGCACAAAACCAACAGCATATAGAACCCCCAAAGCTCCAACTGTAGGCTCTTTAATAATCTCAAAAGCATCTTTGCCAGAGTGAGAGGCGTACATCGCATCGTATACATCAACAACTGCTTCGGTGTGAATAAATCCATATAGCATCATATATGATATAGCTGATATAATAGCTCCATACCATCCTAATTTGGCTAGAAGAGTAAATATAACAACTGTTAATAGACCTAAAATAAAGCCCACAAAAGGCAGAGTGAGAAGCATATGGTTTAGAACCTCTTTTTTTGATAGGTTATCTTTGCTTCTAAATTTTATCGGTAGTATTGTAAAGTATGAAAAGGAAAATTTGAATCCTAAGTATAAATTTCGCATATAGCTATAGCTCCTAGCAGAGATAATATAATAAAAATATCTAATCTTTTTTGTAATGATAGCGATTTTTTTATATCATTCACTAGTATTGCCTCTCTACCATTGCCAAAAGAGGCTTTCTTTTTTATCTTTCCAAAGTAAGCCGTATCTCCACCTAGTTTGACTCCAATAGCTAAAGCCATAGCTGATATAGGATGGGCTGCGTTTGGGCTATCGTGTTTTTTTCCATAGCTATAAAATTCTAAAAGAGCTTTTTTGCTTAAAAATAGTATAGAGATAAGTAGAGCTGTGATTCGTGCAGGGATATAGTTTGCTACATCATCTAAAATAGCTGAGAACTTACCAAATTTTTCGTATCTCTCATTTCTGTATCCTACCATAGAGTCTAGGGTATTTATAGCTTTGTAGATAAAAGCCCCCTCCAATCCAAAGAGGATAAGATAGAAGAGTGGTGCGATAACCCCATCGCTTAGGTTTTCGGCATAGGTCTCTATAGAGGCTCTATTTATATCGCTTTGGTTTAACTCTTTGGTATCACGGCTTACTAAGTATTTTATATGGTGTGGGTTTTTTATTATATCTTTGACTGAATCGTGGAGCATTTTTGAGGCGATGGTTGTGGAGGCTATAATGCCTAATAGAATGTGATTGTTGATATTTGATTTTATCGAACCTACGATTAGCCATACGATGATTATTAGGGTTAGAGTTAGAATAGCTCCATTTAAAGTAGAGTCTCTGTAGAATTTTTTTTCAAACCAGTTGATATAATCACCCATAATTACCACAGGATGCTTTATAAAATCAAACTCACCAAACACTCTATCTATAAGATAAGCAAGTAGAGTTATCTCAAGATACATGAGTTATTATCCTCTCTATATCAAGTCTGCCTTTCATCTCATCTACAAAGCTATCAATAGTTCTTTTTTTATAAAGTTCAAACTCTAAATCATCAAAAAATCCATGAATAAAAGTTCCTCTTATGTTTCCATTATGATAATGGAGAGGGTACTTTTTGCTAATACCATGATGAATCTCAAATCCCATTACTTTTTTACCAAAGAGTCTATATCTACTCTTTTGGACTATTTTCTCTTTTTGAAAAATAATATCATCATCAATAAATCCTAAACCCTCTATAGTTGTAGGTACTATTGACTCTACAGACTCCTCATCTCTGATTCTCCTAAACATCATCTGATAACCACCACAGATACCAAATATTTCAGTTTTTGTCTGCTGTAGTTGAGTAAAAAGACCTATCTGTTTTAGCCATGTTAAATCTTTTATCACCAGTTTAGAGCCTGGCAAGATAATTTGGTCGAAACTCTCTAGGGATATATTGTTTTTGATAAACTCCAAAGAGATATTCTCATCTGCTATTAGAGGTTCAAAATCATTATAGTTACTCATAGTAGGATAGGCGATAACGCCGACTTTTTTTGCATCTACTTTACTCTTCTGCTGATAGTTTATAAGACTTTGTGAATCTTCAAATCCTAGGTTAAATGGTATATAGGGTAGAACTCCTAAAACAGGTATTTTGAACTCCTTCTCTATGATGTGAACTCCCTTATCAAAAAGAGTTAAATCCCCTCTGAACTTATTGACAATGACACCAATGACATTTTTTTGAAGCTTTTTAGGAAGAAGATTATAGACCCCCCAAATAGAGGCAAAGACTCCACCTTTTTCTATATCTGCTACCAAAATAATCTTGGTATCAAACTCTGTAGCGATAAATATATTTGATAGGTCTTTATCCATTAGATTAAGCTCTACAGGACTTCCTGCACCCTCTGATACGAGGCAATCATATTGACTATCAAGATACTCATACGCCTCTTTAACTATAGGTTTTAGCTCTTCTATATCACGGTAGTACTCTCTAACATCTTTATCTATTAGAACTTTTCCATTGACTATAAGTGAAGCAGAGCTTTTTCTACCTGATTTTAGAAGAATAGGATTGATATGATACGAAGTTGGGATATTTAGAACCTCTGCTTGAAAGTGTTGTGCAACGGCTATTTCGCTATTATCATCAGCTACCATTGCGTTGTTTGAGACATTTTGTGCTTTAAAAGGGGCAACAGTGTATCCCATATCTTGAATAATTTTAGCAATGACAAATGTAATGGTTGACTTACCTGCATCACTACTTGTGCCAAAGATAGAGATATTTTTCATCAAAATCCTTTCTTGATAATTGTATAATATTATATCATGTTTTTTATCGTTTTTGACATTTTATATTTAAGTTTATATTCAACCAATACTTGTACTATTTTAATAAAAAAGGATTTTTATTGCAAGAGGTTAAAGATTATGAGATTAAAGCGTTAAAGAAACAGATATTTATCTCTAACTTAAAAGCGTGGATAATTGGGGTGATATTAATTGCAGAGATAGCATTTATATCAATGTACTTTGCTAAAATGGGTTTTCTTGATGATAGCAGTATAGCAAAGAACAGAGTAGCCGTGATTAGATTTAACAAACCTGTAACCGAGGAGTTTACAACCAAGGTGATGGAGGAGATGGATAAAGTTCGTGAAAATGAAGACTATAAGTCTGTTCTATTTATTATGAGTTCCCCAGGTGGCTCACCTACAGCTAGTGAGGAGCTTTCAGAGTATCTAAAAGAGTATCAAAAAGATTTGAATATAACCATGTATGTAGAGTCAATTGCTGCTAGTGGTGGATATTATATCGCTTCTGCTGTTAAGCCTTTGATTGCAAACAAAAATGCTATTGTTGGCTCTATTGGTGTGATTATGCCTCACTATAACTTTGGTGAGTTGGCAAAAAAAGTGGGTGTAGAGGAGGATTACCTAGCAGCAGGAAAGTTCAAAAAACCTATCTCTATGTTGGCAAAGATAGACAAAGAAAACAAAGATTATATAACTAAAAATCTACTAAAACCAACTTATGATAATTTTATTCAAGCAGTTGCTGATAATCGTGGTCTAAAAAAAGAGCAGATTATTCCATTTGCAGAGGGAAAGATTTTTATTGCTAATGTTCCTGAAATTCAAAATATATTAGTTGATGAGGTCTCATCTCTCTACCGTGTCAAAGCAATGATTAGAGAGAATTTAGATAAAAAAGATTTGGATTTTGTTAAGATAAATTTAGAAGAAGAGCCTCCATTTTTACCAATGATAAAGGTAGATTTGGGCTTGGATGAACTTAGAGAGATGATTCAACTTCGTTAATGGAGCTTTAAAATTAGGAACTAAAGCCTCTTTTAAGACTCATCCAAAACCTTTTTGAGTAGCTCTAAACTACTTTTTTGTTTGACTGCTATCCTAATATATTTTTCATCTAAAAAATCAAAATTAGAGCAGTCTCTCAACATTATCTTATGAGGAGTCAAAAGTTTTTGAAACGCTTCTGCTGTTAAATTTTTGAGTTTGGCTAAGATATAGTTTGCAGAGGATGGATAGACTCTTTCGATATGGTTTGAACGGTTTAGTATATCGTATAGATACTCTCTGTTTGCAAGGTTTATCTCTTTTGATATTTTGGAAAAGTCTCTATCTTTTAAGACCTCTTGTAGATAACTACTATCAAATTGAGAAATTTTCCACATGGGTTCAACTCTTTTAATCTTTTTGATATTTTCTGTATTGGATATAATCGTTCCAACCCTTATCCCTGCTGCAGAGTAGAACTTGGTCATTGATTTAAGTATATATAGTTTGTCATAGCAGTTTATGTAACTAGTAGCAGATTTAAAATCTGTAAAATCTAAAAATGACTCATCTATAAGTATAGTACATCTCTTTTTTATCCACTTTTTTATCAGTTTATCTATGTTATAAAACTTTCCATCAGGTGTTGAAGGGTTGACAAAAATTACAAGAGAGTTTTTTGGTATATCTTGTTCTATATTTTCAAATCTATTAATATAGGTAATCTTGTAGTTAAATATTTGACCTGCTTTTTTATACTCTAGGTAAGCAGGTGAGTAGATTGTACAGTCTTGGAGAGCAAAAAGTTTAAATAGGGAAAATATAGCCGAAGAGCCACCATTGAAGAGTTCAATTTGATTTTCTCTGACACTATAGAGTTTACTAATAGATTTATAAAGCTTATTATAGTTAGGGTAGGGTGATATATCTAAACTATTAAACGATATATCTATTTTAGGTTTGACAAAGTTGATATTTGAAGATAGGTCAACTAGTTCATCCACTTGACACCCAATCTCATCGGCAAAAGAGAGAATATCCCCACCATGTTGAAAAGTTTTCATTTTAATCTGATTTCCAATCCAAGTTTAACCTCATAGACCTCATCACAAATCTTTGCAACTCTTTGTCCTATAATCCCAGACCTATCAACAAACTTTCGACTCTCTGCATCTATAGGAATAACCCCTGAATTAACATTATTGAGGACAAAAACAATATTGGCATCTTTTTGGGCAAGAGCTTCAATCTGCTCAAAAAGCTCCTCTATCTCTATATCTAAGGTATTGAGTATCCACATAGAGAGACAATCAATAAGATATGTTCCCCTATTATTAATAACCATAGGCAACTCAAAAGACTCCTCAATGGAGATAAACTTATCTTCTCTCTGCCATTGATGTTGATAGATTCGCTCTTGCATCTCTTGGTCACTATATGAGTTATCATAGGTGGCTATATAGTATGGTTTTTTATCATAAGTTAGCTCTAAGGCTTTCTGTTCGGCTAAGAGGCTTTTACCTGACTTCTGACCACCATAATATAAGATTTTCATCTATTTTAAAAACTTTTCAACCTGTTTGGTTATTCTATCTTTGGAAACTCTATTTATAAACCCATAAACCAAAGCCCCACCAGCACCAACTCCCTCTTTGGCTTCACCCTCATCATATAGTCTCAAAGCAGGGTGTTGACTCAAAGAGAAGTCAAAATCGGCATAATAGGCATTGATAGGAAAACTAAGCATCTCTAAAAGAGCCTCTATATCGCTATTTTTATCTTCTGCTACCCATTTAGTAGTACAAAGAGCTAAATTAGAGGTCTCCATCGTGCCACCCATAAGTTTTAGAATTTTATTCATCACCAATAACACACATGCCATCTGCGTACCACCTGCTAAAATAACTTTAATCTTGTTGTTTAGACCCATTAAAAATCCTGCATTGAAGATAAGCATATTATCACCTACTTTGCTTAGGGTATCAAATATATCGTTTTGATTATTTACATTTGATAGAGCAAGTTTAAGTGTCTTCTCTTTTATATTGTTTGGACTATTTTTAAAAGAGCTAGAGAACATCCCCGCTACTTTATATCCCAATCCAAGTGCTGTAGCTGTGGCTGTAGTTGTTCCACTTGGAACTGATTCACCCAAGATAATATACTCATCTTGGCACTTATAGCTCTGACCAAATGCTACACCCTTTTCAAAAATCTCTTGGGCATCTATATCTGCACCTTTTGCAATACTCTCACTTGGAGTAATATCAAAACTATGTTGAGTAAAATAGTCTAGTTTTGGTTTGACTTCTAATCCCAAATCCAAAAGCTCAATGCGACCATAGGGTGCTAAAAGATGTATGCCCCTAGTAATAAGTGCAGGAGTTGGTACTCCTTTTGGAGTTTCTGCGATACTCTCCAAGCTTCTAACCTCTCCACTACAGAGAAACTCACTATCAAGAGTAGGGGTTAGATATATCATATTAGGGATTCCTGCTTGGGTGATTCCCTCTATATTTGCTGTTTTGCTGTTGCTTAGAGCCAACATAAAAGTGGCTTTTTTGCCACGAAGTGACTCTATAAAATCAGGTTTTCCAACTATTGTTTTTATCATAAAGTTCCTTTTTTTGGGGGATTATATCGAAAAAATAATATAATTCTTCAGTTGAGATAAAATGATTATTTCTATTTTTTTCTATGAACAATCAAATAGACAAAAAAAGGTAGTGTTCCTATTGTTAACATTGGCGTTATTATACCAAAGATTATTTAAATATATCTTTTAAATAACTTAAAAAAATATAAAAAAATAATATTTATAATAATTCTAAATAAAATTTTAGCTATTAACTTTTTATTAATATCTTATTAACTAACTTATAATATAATAATGATGAACTTATAGAAAAGGAAAAAAGATATTATGAGATTTTTTGTAACAGTTATTATATTAACACTCTATCTCTTTAGCTATAGTAGCTATCAAGTTGAACCCTATTATCAGATAGAAGACGAAGAGATAACTACTCAGCAGAGTAGCGAATTTGTAATTGTAGAGGATAACTCAACAGATAATGAGTTGGAGTTTGTTGAGTTTCAATCACAGACACCAGTAATTGAATATATAGATTTGAAAACAGCACAAAAAGAGGCTATAGATGAACACAAGTTTTTACTTATAAAAATAGAGTCTAATAACTGTCCATCATGCATAAGGTTAAATACTCTTTTGGACACTAATGAGAATATAAAAAGCATGGTCAATACCTATACTAAAGCAGTAAAATATAATCGTGAAGATGACAAGATTCCTGCAAAGTTAGATTATTTTGGAACACCAACTCTTTTTATTTTTGATTCAAGTGGAAAGCAGGTGTTGATGAAACTACAAGGTAATGAGGCGATTGATGAGTTGGAGGAGTCTTTGAATACAGTTATCTATGACCAGAGTTGATTTTATAATCATTTAAAAACTCTCTAAAATCTTTCAAAAAACAGACCAATCTATCACTAGGAATTCCTGCATAGGATTTATCTACAATATAGATAGAGTTAGTTTTAGAAGCAGTAATTGGTAATCTCTGCCAAGGGGTAATTAAATCTTTTTGGTTAAGTTTCTGCTCTCTCATTAATGGAGCTAAAATGATAACTATATCGGGATTAGTGGCAATAATATTCTCCATATTTAAGATAGGTTGCCCCTCTCTTGTTGTCTGAAAAGCATTTTGATTTCCACTTGCTCTGATAATATCATCAAAATATAGATTTTGACCTGCTATAAATATCCGTCTATAGTAGTGTTGCCAATAGACTATTCTTTATTGTTTGATTCATATTTTTCCTTGATATTAATTTGTGTTTTTAATTTAATATTATAAACAAGGAGGGGATGTTTTGTACTCTTGATAGTATCTTTTTCAATAGAAAATCATAGAAAACAGAATTGTGAGCTTCTATTTATGATAT
>FPHE01000039.1_pt1 | contig 30494 bp, 24 predicted proteins | sample 1057201 | NCBI WGS metagenome assembly FPHE01 (sample SAMEA4473311, study PRJEB15554) | hydrothermal vent metagenome | biome: marine basaltic hydrothermal vent biome; feature: marine hydrothermal vent; material: water | place: Pacific Ocean | collected 2011-06-14/2011-07-23 | depth 1155 m
AACAACATTAAATAAAATACTCAAAGAAAATATTTGAGTAGTCAAAAAATATGAATTTGGAAGATTAATATAACCTCCAACCAGTTCTATTAATAAAATTGATAATATAGTCCCAATAACTGCTGTTATCATATCCAACTTATAACTATATTTTAATAAGGAATTAAATAATTTATTATCATTTTTAGTAAGTGGATAATATTTATTTACAGTATACCAAGTCTGAAAATTTATCAGACTATTAATTGATATAACATATGTTTGAATAAGTGCAAATATACCTAATTCAGTAATACTTAGTTTTTTTGCGATAAGTGATATTGATATTAATCCTCCAATGCCTATAATAAAATTTGATGACATTAGCACTGAAGAGGCTTTTGCTATTTTATTAATCATTGAAAGTCCCAACGATAGAGTTTAATATATTAATCTTCATAATCTAATCTCGTCCATCCACTACCGTTATCCATCTTCCATCTATTTTATGTGGGTCTACATGGTGCATACCTGTTGCATTCCATCCAGTACCTGTTGGTTTAACAATAGGTCTTTCTGATACTTTTTTCTCTTTATATGTTGTTTCCGTTAACTCTGTTATCTCAAAAGCAAAAACTTGAATTCCATAACGAGGTGCATCATCTTGTGTGAACCTATAAATTTTATCACCATCAGTAATAACTCGACCAGATGGTCTTGCGATATGTCCATTTTTCTTTATTATCGGATTCATAGGATGAGCTTTCCAGCCTTTTGTTAGCTCGTCTGAATAGTAGAGATTTAAAACATTACTCTTTCCTGTACTTACAAACATCCACCACTTATCATTATGTCTAAAGATAGAAGGGTCTGTATATTTATATCCAGATAATAGATTCCCCTGATATTCCCACTGTTTAGGAAAAGATGTGGCTTTATATAATCGTACTGAAAAATCTTTACCACTCTCGGGAATCATATAGTAGTCATTCTGCCACTCAAATACATAGGGATATGAGAGGTGAAAATCCTCATTTATAATAACCTCTCCATAGTTCCAATCTTTCCCATTTTTGCTTGTTGCATACCCAATATCACCTTGCTTATCTTTTTTATTTAATATCTCAAAAAAGAGAGAGTACTCATCATCTTTAAATATCATAAAAGGGTCAGCAATAAAACCTGCATCTATATCAGTAATATCCTCTTTTGTTAAAATAGGGTTTGATATATTCGATTCATTTAAATCAAAAGGTGTTTTACCCTCATATATTCCAAGAGAAAAATCACCCTCTACAGGTAGACCTGTATAGAGACTCTCTATAGTTCTATACGGAAATATCTTATATCTATCAAGTGCAAATCCATACAGTATTCCCAACAGTAATAGTGCTAATAAAAAAATAGACTTCATAATCTTTCCTTAATTCTTTATTTAAAGATGTGATTATACCATACAGAAGCTTAACATTTTATAATTATTTATGTTTTTTTTTATTACAATGTCCTATTAATCACCAATCCCACATTTTTAATATTATGTTTTTTTATCATAGTTTCTAAATTAGAGACAAATATTTTTTTGGCAATCTGTTCTCGTATAACAATAAGATTTATATCAGCATGTTGCATGAGATATAGTGTATCGGCTACCATAGAGAATGGAGCAGTATCTATAAATAGGAAATCATACTCTTTTTTTAGCTTAGCTATAAGTGACTCTAATTTATCAGATAAAATCAAATCCGAAGGGTTATCTACACGCTGACCTGCTGTAATAATATCAAGATTTGGATAGGAGGTAGAGAGGATAATATCTTCAATCTTATCATGTTTATTTATAAGATAGTCACTTATCCCTTTGTCATTGATTATGTTGAAATAGTTATGAATCTCTGGTCTATATAGATTTAGGTCTATAACGATAGATTTGTAGTCTGCCATCTGAAATATGGCACATAGATTTGCTGTTATTACTGTTTTTCCCTCTTTGGGTGAATTCGATGTGACTAGGATAATATTACTTTTATCAACTTTTCGTATAAATTGAAGCGTTGTCCGTATACTACGAAAAATCTCTGATAGTTTTGATTTGGGATGGTCTCGAATCTCAAACTTTGTCTCTGCCGTAATAGGTAAGGAGCCATATATAGGTAGAGATGTTAGGCGTTCAATATCTTTTATATTTTGAACTCTATTAATCATAAAGTTACGCAGAAGAGAGAGTAGTACAGCAAAAACAAAACCAAAAACGGTAAAGATTACTATACTTGATAACCTTTTTGGTTTAATTGGTATACCGTTTGAATAAGCTCTATCAACTATCTCATAATCAGATACAGTTGCTACCCTTTTCATCTCATTTTCTGATTTTTTTTCAAGAAGATATGAGTACATCTTTGAGTTTACCTCATAGTTTCTTCTTAACCCAATAAGCTGTTTCTCTTTTGTAGGTAGAGTTTTTAGACTATTCTCATACTCTTTTTTTATAGAAATTAACTCTTTTTTTCTACCCAATATATTTGATTTGAGACTCTCAATATTTAGCCTAATAGTTCTCCGATTTCTTGCTATATCCCTTCTTACAGCTTTCAAATCAGGGTGTTTCTCTGTAAAATCTCTTTTAAGTTCATTAGCCCTTCTTTGCAGGTCTTGAAGTCTCTCTATGACTCTTATAGTAGGCTCATCTTCAAGCTCACGCAGAATAGGAGTGATACTATCAAGATTTTGATTATGTTTTATAACCGTTTTTAGATTCGCAACTAGCCTCTCTTTTATACTATTTTCAGAGAGTTCAACCTCAATCTCGCTTAGTCTATTGATGAGTGATTGAGATTGAATGGATGGTTCAATAACGGAGTTTGAGACTCTATACTCTTCAAGTTGACTCTCTGATAGCTTCAATTTTTTTCCTGTAGTATCTAGTTGCTTCTCAATAAAGTCCAATATCTTATTGTTTTTTTTACTCTTATCTTTAATACTTTGGGCTATATATACATCTATTAAAGCATTGACATATTTCGTAGCTCTTGATGCAGAGGTATCTTGATAAGCAACTTTTATAAGAGAAACATTATCATTTAGTTTTGATACTTTTAGATTTTTTCGAACTATTTTTTCATATATATTTCTATTATTACCATTAAGTCTAAAATATATTGGATTTTTAAAATCTTGATATTTTTTGACAATCAACTTAAACTGTTTTGTATTAATACTATGCTCATATCTATAAACCTGCGAAGATTTGTTTTTGCCTATCTTAAAACGAAAACCATCTACTACAGGTATAAGCTGAATATATTTACCTATAACTTTTTTGTCTTTAATTTTTATCTCTTTAATCTCAATTGGAAATTCTGAAAATATTTCAACTTTTTTATATTTCTCTTCTTTAAAATATTGTATTTTTAGATTGATTCTATCAATAAACTTCTCTCTATTTGCCAACTCTTCAATGGCTCTGTTATTGATATAGAAGGTTTTTAAAATAGCTAACTCTTGGTCAACTTTACTATTACCAGATATTGACAAAGCACTACTAAGAGGGTCAATATCTCGTAGTCTTGCCCCTCCTCTAGCTTCAGATTTAATTTTGATAATGGCATAAGATTCATATATTGATGGCTGAAAATAGAGAAAGAGGAGAGTCAATAGACCTGAGAGTACTGTTATTACTGATATTGATACGGCATAGGGTTTAATAGTTATAAATAGCTCTACAATAGGGTTCTCATCTATTTTTTCTTTACTTCTATTTCCCATCTTATTCTCTTATTGTGATAATAGTCTAATAGTTAGAAATGGTGTTAGAGCATTGGTAATAAGCTGAAAGATTGGATTAATCTCACCCACTTTATTGTTAAACACACTCATTCCTTTTGGCACTACATATACTATATCATTAGGACGAATCATTTGATTGGCTGTTGCGATTGAGTCTACATCTGTGAGGCTTACAATCTTTGTCTGAACACTATCCCCATAATTTTTTAGTATCATAATAGATTGTCTATTGGCACCTTTTGTTAAATCTCCTGCGACAGAGAGTAATTGTAGAAGTGGAATCTGCTCATTTCTAAGCTCTATTGGACCTGGGTTATTAACCTCACCAAGAACAAATGCTCTCTTGTTCATAACCTCCACCTGTATACTAGGGTGTTGTAGATACTCTTTGAATCTCTTCTCTAGCTCTCGTTGAGCCTCTGGTTGAGTCAATCCTGCAATTTTAATATCATTAATAAGTGGTAGTCGGATAGTCCCATTAGATTTAACAAGCAACCCTTGACCTAGATTATCTCCTCCATTTCCAGTACTAAGCTCTGGTCTTTGATAAGTAATGATGGAGATTCTATCATGTGGACGAATTTTATACTCAAACTTTGCAGAGTCTATATATGTTGTCTCCATAGTACGGTTTAGATTTTCAGCCTTGCCACCATCTTGTATAGATGGACTTTGGTTAAAAAGAACAAACTCCTCTTTTAAACTACATGCGGTTAAGTTTATCAATATTATTGCATATAATATAACTCTCTTCATCTCTAAATTTCCTTCTAAAATTATTAAATATACAATTAAATATAATTTATTATACTATTTTAATATTTTACCATAAAAAAAATAAATGTCAAAATAGCAAATATAATTGTAATAGTTTATGTTAATACAATATCACTTAAATTGGTATAAAATGTTAAAAAATAAGTTGTCTGTAATCTTAATTATTGGATAATTTTACTATATAATAAATAAGGTTCAACATGAAAACGATTACAAATATATTAGACATTCACCATTATTACTTTATTAAATACAATAAAACTGTAGAGGGGTACTCGACATTTGCATTTTTTCAAAAAAGAGTTATAGATTTCTCTTTTGCTATAATATTGCTTATTTTAACTTTACCTATTACTCTATTTGCTATCTATCGTATCAAAAAAGAGTCTTCAGGTCCTATTTTATTCAAACAGTCCAGAGTTGGATTAAATGGAGAAAGTTTTACCTGTTATAAGTTTAGAAGTATGCATGTAAATAGTGACTTTAACCCCTATACAGAAGATGGTGACTCTAGAATTTTTCCTTTTGGTAATATAATGCGTAAGATGAGAATTGATGAGTTGCCTCAACTATGGAATGTTATAAAAGGAGAGATGCATCTTATTGGACCTAGAGCAGAGTGGGATATATTGGTTAATCAGTATGAAAAGGTTATTCCAAAATATCAAAAGAGACATATAGTCAGACCTGGAATAACAGGACTAGCACAGGTACTCTACCCTTATGGACGAAACATTCAAGATAGCAAGAATAAACTAAAGTATGACCTACTATATATTAAAAATTGGTCACTTTGGCTTGAATTAAGAGTTATTTGGAAAACAATTATGGTAGTATTAGGTCGAAAAGGAATATAATTATTTAAGGATAAGCGTTGTTATAATATTTGGGTCTTTATCTATGGTGATATTTATATCACCTCTTAGCTCTGTGCCTATTTTATAGTATAGATTAGAATTAGGTTCAATGCTACTTATTTCAGTAACAATATTGGGTTGATTTCTATAATTAAAAAAATTTATCGACCCCATACTATAGCTACTATCTCCATATTTTGTTTCAAGAAAATCTCCAAGATTATATAGATATCCACTATCTACTCCCAAATCTGTACTAGAACTTAGAAGTATAGCTATTCCCCAATCATGCATTAGCATCTCAAAGTTTTTATCATAACCATTTGGTGACTTATGTATGGCATCTACAATTGCTTTTTCATTGGTATATCTGTTATGTAAAATATCATGAAGTAGTTTTGCACCACCATAGTTTCGTATGAGATATGAGCCAAATGCTCCAACTTTAGAGTAGTCTTCTCTTTTATTGTTCCATGTTGGAAGAGAGAGGTTAATATTTTTGTTAAATAGAGGAAATCTACCATTTGAATTTTGCTTTTCTCCTGCATCACCCCTAGTATATGAGACACCCCTTAAGCCCTTAGTTTGTAGTTTTGTAGCAATAATATCTTCTACAGTTACAGCTAACATCTCATCAATCCAAGGTTTTAAGCCACTATTGCTATAGAGAATATTTTTTTGATAAAATTGAATCATATGTTCAAACTCATGAGCCAAAGTTGATAGTATCTTTTTCTGTTTATAGTTCTCTATACTCCACTGTTGATTATCTTGATGCGTTGCAAATATGACAGAGTCTATATAGAACATTGTTCGTTCATTTGAGCCACTAAATATATTTTTTTTATAGTTATCTTTTGCATAAAAATAACCAAGCACACCACCTGAACTTCTATCATCATTATCTATATCGGTTAAGAGTATAGTTATCTCTCTATTATTATCAATCAGCGAACTATTATCAGTCTCATCCCACTCCTCACCAAAAATATTGGTAACCCAGTCATATATATCGTTGTCATCTCCATCTTTTAAAAATGAGTTAGCCAACTCATCAATCATATTTTCGGTAATACAGTGAGATTTAGAACAATTTTCTCCAAAACTATCATCTGAAACCCATATGCTTAAACTCTTAGTACCATATTTTGTTTCAATATTCTTAAGAATTTTTCTAGCTGTAGCTTGAGTAGATATTGAACAATCTTTTTCTAAATAGAAGAGTTGACTACTATTGAGACTATCACTCTTTTGATAGTTTATTCTCTCCTGTTTATCTAATGATTCCCCTCTTTTTATCGCTTGATGATTAAAATCCATAATATACTTTGGAGCATGTTGAGTTAAATGCTTTTCATCTTCAACAAGAGGTTCTATCTTGTTTTGTCTGTTTTGTTCAATATTTTTATGATTATTTAATATAATTTTTTTGTTTGTACTATTTGGATTTGTAAAAAGTAAATATATATCTTTAGGATTATCATGAAGTTGTAAATTGATTTTACCTACATTATCTATTTTTTTAATAGTGTAACCAGTACTATTTATGGGGTTTGAGTCTATGGCTAAAGATTTTTGAGAACTCTTATTGTAGGAGGTACTACTCTCTTGACAAGCTGAAAATATAAGTATAAATAGAATCATACATATCTTAAATCTCATAAATTTTACTCCCAATAAAAATTATAAACTCTCTTTATATCTTCATTATATTAGGAAAAACTTTTGAGTAAAGTAAAAAAAATTAAGAATTTTTATTAATTTTTTAAATATGCAATATTTAAAATATATCAGAATATGTATTAATATTATTTGTTATTTCTATTACTACTTATAACGGATTGTGTGAGATAAGCTAAAAAAAAGGGTAAGTTACTTCTACTTCTATTGTGAGTATATCATCTCACTTTTATATCAACGAAATAGGAAGACTACCCAATATTTTTATAAACCCATCTATAATCCTCTCTTTATCAAAATCTATAGCTCTTATCGCTGATTTTTCTCTATATCTCTCCTGTAAATCCCCTCTATCTTTTATCAAATTCATAGCCTCTATCATACTATCTACACTATTGATTGGGGTCAACACACCATAATCTGCCAACTCAATATCTTCTCTTATCTGAAAATTAACATCTGTAGATGGAGCTAATATCTCTCTTGGTCCACTTTGGCAATCGGTACTAATCACAGGCAATCCACAAACAAGTGCCTCAACCAATACATTTGGAAAACCCTCACGGTTTGAAGCAAAAATGAAGCAGTCTGCTTTGGATAGATATTTGTATGGATTTTTCTTTTTTCCAAGGAGAAATACCTTATCTTTCAGTTTTAAAAGTTTTATCTGTTTCTCTAACTCCTCTCGTAAAATACCATCACCAATAATATAAAGTTTTGCATCTATACTCCTCATAGCCTCGATAAGGAGTTTATGATTTTTGCCCTCATCTAGTCGCCCTATGGTTATAAATGAGAAACCATCACCAAGAGTAGCCTTCTCTTTGGAGAGAGATACTATCTTCTCTATATCAAAGAGATTATTTATGATGGTTGTATTATTGATAGCAAAATTTTTCTCTAAATCTATAGCATTACCTTTGGAGTTTGCTACTACTAAATCGGCTCTGTTAAATAGTTTTTTGATAAGAAACTTATTGATTCTACCCTGCAAATTTTTACTATATTGAAGTGAAGGCATCGCTCTCTCACTTACTATCACCCTACCCTGCATACCAAAAAGTTTTGCAAATACATTTATATAGTTAGAGCGACTTAAAAAGGAAATAGATAGTAGAGAACTTTTGTTCTCTTGCTTGTACTGCCATCCTAAAAGAGGAAGTTTAAGAAGCTTTAACAGCCCACTATCATTTAGATTTGCACTGCCAACTATGACCACCTTAATATCACTTGGAATATCATAAAAGATTATATCATGTATCATAAATAGTGTAATATCATATCTATCTCTCAACATATAAAGTAAAATAGATACCACCCTCTCTGCCCCACCCGTATCAAGGTCATTCACTAATATAGATAACTTCTTTTTCATCATTTAATTTAGCCTCATTATATTCCAAAATATATTCTCATAGTTTTTCCCTTTTTGATGTGCATCAAATAGTTTTTGTAGATATGATTTATTGAATCTCTCATCTAATGATGCTATCTTATCTTGTAATATATCTCTCATCTCTCCTCTAAACCACTCTTGAAGAGGAACTCTAAAACCCATTTTGGGTCTATCTATAAGTTCTTTTGGAACTTGTTTATATAGAATATCTTTGAGGATAGATTTTGCACCATACTTCAACTTTATATCTGTGGGCAGAGAGTAGGCAAACTCAACTATACGATGGTCAAGCAGGGGTACTCTAGCCTCTAGTGAGTACTTCATACTTGCTCTATCAACTTTGGTCAATATATCATCAGGTAGATACCTATAAAAGTCTATTTTGGAGAAGTTATCAAAGGTATCTTTTTGATTAAAACTCTCTATCTCTTGAAAGGAGAGGTAATCTAAGCTACCAAAATGGTGATATAAAAACTCTCTATCAAACATAGACTCCATCTGCCAAGGCTTTAAATAGGAAGCGATAACAGCATATAGATTCTCTTTGGTAGGGTGCTTCATGGGATAGGCTATTTTTTCTAACTTATCTTGTCTTGATAATTTGCCAAGGGATGATAGTATATCTCGTGAAAACTGTGGCATCTTTTTAAATATCTCGTAGTACTTATCTGTAAAAAAATATCTATCATAACCCAAAAATAGCTCATCCCCACCATCTCCACTAAGAGCTACAGTTACTTTCTCTTTTGTAAACTTAGAGAGTAGCATTGTAGGCAGAGCAGAGGCATCACCAAATGGCTCATCATAGTATCTATCCATATCTTCCATAAGAGCAATAACATCATCAACTCCAAATATATACTGATAGTGGTCACTCCCTATATGCTCTGCTACCTCTTTTGCAAACCCTGCTTCATTATAGTTTTTATCCTCAAAACCTATAGTAAATGTCTTTATCTGTCCAGTGGTGCTTTGTTGCATTATACTACTAACTAGAGAGCTATCTATCCCACCACTTAGAAAACTTCCAACCTCTACATCAGATAAGAGTCGATAGTTAATGGAGCTTCGTATCAGTCTCTCTGTCTCTTCTAGTGCCTCTTCATAACTAATATCTATCTTGTTATTTGGTAGAGACCAGTATCTCTTTTTATTAATAGTCTCACCATCAAATATAAGTAGATGCCCAGCCTCTAGTTTGTATATATCTTCATAATGGCTATTATTAGATGGTGCATATCCAAAACTCATAAACTGAATCAATGCTTTGTCGCTCTCTTTGGTTTTTAGGTGTGGTGCAAACCCTTTTAACTCACTAGCAAAAGCAAACTCACCCTGCTGATATGTCCAGTAGAGTGGTTTTATCCCTACTCTATCTCGAATCAGATATAGTTTCTGCTCATACTTATCAAAAAGAGCAATAGCAAACATACCAATAAGTTTTGAGATAGTACCCTCAATACCAAATCTATTAAATAGAGCTAAAAGAGTCTCTGTATCACTATGAGTTAACCATGAACTATCACACTGCTCTCTCAACTCTAAATGGTTATATATCTCACCATTAAAGACAATAGCAAATCGTTCACTCTCCATAGGCTGATTGGCTTGTGCATCCAAATCTTGGATAGCTAGACGATTATGTCCCAAAAACAGTTTTTTCTCTGTCAAGTTATACTCTTTAACAGACCTATTATCAACTCCTCTATGCGAAAGAGTTCTGTTTAACCATTTAATCTCTTCAAAAGATTGCTCTGTGTTATAGTAACCCATAATACTACACATGTATGTTTACTCCCTTAGATATATTTCTTTAAATTATACAATTACTTTATTTAAATAAGCTTTTATAAAGCTAGTGATATAATATTACTATATGTTTAATTATACTACTACAAAAGGATTTCAGATGATAAATGTAATAATAGGTAGAAATTCTAATCTATCAAAGCTACTTCATAAAAATATTGACCATACACATCTAATCTCATCACAAAATATTAAAAGAGAATTAGATACTCTGAATTTTTCAGATTATCAAACTATTAATATTATATTTAATAATTTTCAAATCTCCACAAAATTAGGTGATTTAACCTCTCCTAGTGATTATATATGTCGCTCCATAACAACAACAGCTACTGTTTTGGAGTATATAAAAAGAAAGTCAATAAAAGTAAATAAAATCATCTACTCTAGCTCTAGTGCTGTTTATGGCAATAATGAACTATGTCATGAATCAGACCCACTACAACCTCTAAGTCTACACTCCTCATTGAAGATTGCAAATGAGAAGCTTATAGAGAAGTTCTGTAATGAGAACAGGATAGATTACACGATTACTAGAATATTCAATATGTATGGAGGTGATGACCATTTTTCTATAATATCAAAAATACAAGATGCTTACTTAAACGATAAAACTTTAAATATTTTCAACGATGGAAATGCCACAAGAGATTTTATCCATATCTGTGATGTGGTTGAGGTATACAGAACTCTACTAGAGCATAAAATAAATGCATCAATTCTAAACCTTGGTAGAGGGATAAATATGTCTGTAGCCAATTTACTAGAGTTCTTAGAGGAGAATGGCATCAAAGTAAAAACAAAAAGTAGAGCAAGAAATGAGCTTAGAACCTCTACAGCCAATATATCTAAACTACTAAAGATAATAGGTGAGAGGGAATTTATCCAAATAAAAGATTTTCTTTTGGAGAAGATAAAAGAGTCTTAAGACTCTTTTTCCGTTTCTTTTACTTTTAGTTTATCAGCAGGAACAGGTTCCTTATATTTACATTTTTTCTCTATACACTCATAAAACTCACCTGCTTTTAGAATCTTATGCACGACCATACCACCACAATCAGGACACTTCTCCTCTAGTGGTTCACCATTGGAGATAAATCGACACTTAGGATAGTCGGCACAACCATAGAACTTACCTCTTTTTCCCTCTTTTTCAAGAATTTTTGAGCCACACCTAGGGCATGGCATCGGTAGCTCTCTTGGTGGTACTAATGGTTGAGCATTTTTACACTTTGGATAGGCAGAACAAGCATAAAATTTACCTCTTTTGCTATCTTTGATAACCATAAATTTACCACACTTATCGCAAACTTTATCTGTCTTTTCAGGTTCTGGTGGAGGATTGCCATCTAGGTCAGTTGTATATTTACACTTAGGAAAGTTGCTACAAGCGATAAACTCACCATAGCGACCTTTTCGTCGAAGAAGTTCATGGTCACACTTTGGACACATCTCACCAGTAGGAATTGCCATCTTTTTACTTTTGATATTCTTCTTACCATCGGTTATCTTTTTCATAAATGGGTCATAAAAATCAGCTAAAAGTTTCTGCCAATTTAATTTTCCCTCATCAATCTCATCAAGCTCTGCTTCCATATTAGAAGTAAAAGCAGAGTCAACAATCTCTGCAAAATGCTCTTCTAGCATCTCTATAACTGTAAAAGCAACTTCAGTTGGATGGATTCTCTTCTTTTTAAGTTCAATATATTTTCTAGTCTGCAAGATTGTAATAGTTGGTGCATAGGTACTTGGTCGTCCAATTCCTAGAGACTCTAACTTCTTAATTAGACTTGCTTCATTGTATCTTGGAGGTGGTTCTGTAAAGTTCTGTGTAGATTTTATATCATCAAGTGTTACTTTTTGACCCTTTTTTAACTCTGGTAATAGTTTATCTTTTTCGCTATATCCTGTTACTTTATAGAAACCATCAAATAGTAGCTTCCGTCCACTAGCTTTAAAAGTACTATTTTCACCTTTGAAAAATAGTGTTTGTGATTCCATTAGTGCATCCGTCATCTGACAAGCAAGAAAACGATTATATATAAGTCTATATAGTTTAAACTCATCTGCACCTAAATAATCTTTTGCAATAATAGGGGTAAACTCTACCATTGTAGGACGAATAGCCTCATGAGCCTCTTGCGCTCCTTTTGATTTACTAGCATAAAACTTAGCTTTAGCAGGAAGATACTCTTTGCCAAAATGGTTCTCTATATGCTCTCTAGCATTAGATACTGCCTCTTTTGCCAAATTCATACTATCAGTTCTCATATAGGTAATAACTCCCATATTTCCTCTATCGGTCTTGACACCCTCGTATAACTTCTGAGCTACCATCATGGTCTTTTTTGGAGAGAAACCAAGCACTGTAGAGGCTGACTGTTGTAGAGTGGATGTCATAAATGGTGGTGGAGTTTTACTCTTTCGCTCTTTTTTCTCCAATGACTCAACAACAAAGTTTTCATTGGTAGCTGACTGGACAATCTCTATAGCCATCTTCTCATTTTTGATACTCATTTTATTTATCTTAGTACCATTAAATGAGTAGATAGATGATTCTATATTTTTCTCAAATAGCCCATCAATAGTCCAAAACTCTTCGGGTTTAAAAGCTTTTATCTCTCGCTCTCTATCAATAACAATCTTGAGAGATGAACTCTGTACTCGACCAGCACTCAAACCTTTTTGAATCTTATTTGCTAGAAGTGGTGATAGTTTATACCCCACCATTCTATCGAGTAGTCGTCTTGCTTGTTGAGCATTAACAGAGTCCATATCAATTTTTCTTGGATTCTCCAATGCATGATTTATTGCTGTTTTAGTAATCTCATGAAATACAATTCTAGGCAGTGATTCAGGCTCTTTTTTAATTGCCATAGCAATATGGTATCCAATAGCCTCACCTTCCCTATCCTCATCGGTCGCAATATAGACAGTCTCTGCCTCTTTTGCCAATTTTTTCAGCTCTTTTACAACAGGATTAACATCTCTAGGGATTGAGTACTTGGGTACAAATGTACCATCCTCCTCAACTGTGATACCAAATGAGCTTTTTGGTAAATCACGAATATGCCCCTTTGAGGCTACGACTTTATAGTTTTTGCCAAGAAAAGTACTAATAGTTCTGGCCTTTGCTGGGGACTCAACAATAATCAAGTTTTTCATAATATATAACACCCTATAAATTTTTTGCCATTGTATCTAAAAAAGTTTAACAGAGCTATAAATCAAAACTTCAAAAAAACTTAAATATATATATTTATGTCACATTTCAGTATATAATTAAACATGATTTAGCTATACTTTTCATTAAAAACTAGGGAGAGACAAAAGTATGAATGTTATAAATATGGTCCTATTGGTAATGATTGTTGTAGCAGGTATATATATGGCTACAAATTATACAAGAGAGGTATATAAAAAAAAGAAAGGTGTATTGATAAAAAATCATGGCACACGCAAATTACAACGAAAAGTAAACTGGGAAGATTGGAAAGACTTCTTTTGGAGAAATCCAGAACAGTTTGCATGGATAACTGTAATTTTATCATTTATTACTCTTTTTGGATTAGCTATAGGAAATATAGTTGGTTATATTATAAGCTTCATATTTCTTGTTTTATTAGTACTCTTTCTTCGCTGGGCAAAAGAGAACTACCTAAATTTTCCTAAAATAGCAAAAGAGAGACTAGATAAGTTTAATGAAGAGGTTAGAACTGCTATAAAAAAACAGGTTACTTTCGAGGCAGATAATATACAAAAATTTGCAGACAAGGATAGTGAGTTTGATACTGAACCTAAAGTCTTTGAGTTCCCTGTAGATACAAAGAAAATGCCCGCTCATCCAACATATAAGGTGTTAAAAGACATAATTATAGAGCAGAAGTTAGAATTTCTAGTCCTATCTCGTGAATATTTTTCTATATGTCAAAGTGCACCTACATTTAAGTTATTTGACCATAGGGTTGCAGGTAAGCTTGAACATAAAAAAGGGGGACCTGGTGCTTGTAATGAATTCTACTACTCACAGATGGCAAATGTTCAATATGATGGGAAAGCGATACGAATAATCTATGATGGAGAGAGAGAGGATGCAGTCTTTACTTGTAAACCAGGAGATAAAGCTACTCAACCTGCTATAAAAGCACTAAAAGAGAAGCTACGACTAACAGAGAGACAAAAGTTCCATAAGATGCAAGAGCATCTAAGCTATGAAGAGATAAAAGCTAAAAGAATAAAATCTGAAAAAGAGGATAAAGATAGTGCATAATAGCATAGTTATCTACTATGCTATAGAGGAATTCTAAGTCTCTGCCCCACAAAAATTTGGTCAGGATTTTGAATCACTTCTGGATTTGCTTTAAAAATTCTTATATAAGCATGGTAGTCACCATAAGCTCTATCAGCAATCTTAGATAGGGTATCTCCTCTCTGCACAATGATAATACGCATCTCATTAGAACGAACCTTAATCTCTTTTATAATCTCTCGTGTATAACTAGAGCTATTTCTATCCAATAAATCACTATCTATAGCAGAAGAGAGTTGATTTGATAGTTGGGCTAATCTATCATTGGTATATATTTCATCTTTGGGTTGATTGATAACAATCTTATTATAGTGGTTGATACCTTTGAGTGCTATATCCTGTTTTACAACCTGTTTTGTATTTAACTTATCCAAATCAATATTTTGCAAACTATCAGAGAGTCCATCTACATCTTGTGAGAGTAGCTCTTTTGTGTAGAGTTCATCATCTACCTTTGTACCCTCTTTCTTTTTATTCATCTTCGATATAACAATTTGTACAACCATTGCAATATCCTCTTGACTCAAACTTGTCTCTCTTTCTACTATAACCTTTGGTTCGGAGGATATATCTTCAGATATTTTAAACTGAACAGATTTTTTTATCTTTATTGGCTCCGTTGAGGCTAACTTCGTTCTGTTTATAATAAATAGATACCCAACAAATAGTAATCCGATAAGAAGAACAATTAACAATATTTTTAAAATAAGAACTAGATAACCTTTTCCATGGTCATACTGATAAGAACTACCCTTGTAAGCGTTGTAATAGTCAGCATTTATATTATTTTCTTTACCATAATACATGATAGCCTCCCTGCATATAAAACTTTTAATAATATTTAAAAACCCAATTGGTTAATAACTGTTCTATTCTAACATAATAAAACTTAATTTGTAATTTAAACTTTATTATTAAGTTGCAAATTTTTAGTTTTTTTCATATATTCACGATTTTAACACATTCTGTTGTTATACTGTTGTCATGAGAGTCATAACATTCTCCTCAACTATTTCCCAAGTTGATTCTCATATGGTAGTTTCTTATTAATATATTATATTTTCCCACATTCGATTAGAAAAAATTTGAAACTACCCTCCCCTGTTTTAATTCCAAATTTAGTATAATCTGCTTATACTAAACCATCAGGATTTCAAAGTGTCACAATTATCAAAAAAAAACTACAATATTACTCTACTGCAACTAAAATCATCTAGCTCATATAAAAAAAACTTAGAACTACTATTAGATTATATAAAAGAGCATCAAGACAAAGATTTAATTATGGCTCCAGAGGTCTATCTAACAGCTTATGATTATGATAACTTTGAAGAGGCTATAGCTTTTTATGATATAGCTATGGAGGCTATTTTACCTCTTATCTCAACTCAAATCTTGGTCTTTACCATTATAAGAGAAGAGAGTAACAAAATTGTAAATCAAGCCGTTGTTATACACAATCATCAAGTAGTATATAAACAGAACAAATACAAACTATTTAAGATAGGAGATGAACATAAATATTTCCAAGCAGGAGAACAAGAGGAGATAAAACCATTCACTATCAATGGAATCAAATACGCACTTATCATCTGCTTTGAGCTAAGATTCAAAGAGCTATGGAAGCAGATAGAGGGTGTTGATATTGTTTTGATTCCTGCTATGTGGGGTAAACCTAGAAAAAAACACCTAGAGGTACTATCCCAAGCATTAGCTATCATGAATCAATCTTTTGTAGTAGTATGTAACTCTGCTAATGATGATATGGCTTCAAGTTCTGCTATTATATCACCTTGGTGTGATGTAGTAATGGACGATGATTTAGAAGTTATTTCACACAGTATTGATTTGAAAAAGGTTAAGAAAGTTCGTCGGTTGATACCTATAAGATGAGTTTATAGCATACCCTTATATCACAACAAATCTACTACAAAAAAAGCTATATACTCTCCCCTGCTCTTATCCCACAGACCCAAGCAAAGTGTAGATTAAATCCTCCTCTATCTCCATCTACATCCAACACTTCACCTATAAAATAGAGACCTTTTAGTCTCTTTGATTCCATAGTTTTTGGATTTATATATTGAGTATCTACACCACCTGTAGCTACCTCTGCCCCTTTGTAACCTCGACTCCCATCAACTTTAAATTTGAAACATTTTATCTCTTTTACTATTTTTTCTAGATTTTCAATATTCGATGTTATCGAACCTACGGTTTTGTTTTGTAGTTTTAATGGCTCTAAAATTGGGGTTATTAGTTTTTTATGTATGAATCCTTGTAGCCATATAGTTATGGGCTTTTGACTCCTTTTGACTAGACTTTTTTTCATTAGTGAAAACAACTGCTCTCTGCTCATTTTTGGCATCAAATCTATCTCTAACTCTACTATTTTATTTTTTCTAAGCTTCTGTACTACTTCTCGACTAATATCAAGAATAGCTAAACCTGAAATTCCATAAGAGGTAAAGAGAACATCACCTCGTTTTTGAATAGCTCCACAACCTACCCTACTCTCAACTTTTACACCTGATAGCTGTTTTAGGTTTTTCATAGGTGATGTGAGCTGAACCAAAGAGGGGAAAGAGTTCACTATCTTATGTCCAAAACTCTTAGCAAACTCTATTCCATCATCAACTCCACCTAATAATGGTGCAGATATATGACCTGTAGCAATAATAAGCTTCGAGCTACAAAAACTATCAACTAGGTATCCTGAAGAGTTATTCACAACTTTATTCACATGGTAACTACAGATAGTTTTGACACCCAACTGCTCACACTCTGCTTCCAAAATATCTACTACAGAGAGTGCTTGAAGTGACATAGGAAAAACTTTTCCCTCTTTTCCCTCTATTAGCTCCAATCCTATAGATTTAAAAAACTTTTTTATAGATTGATAGTTGTAGCCCTCTAACAGTTGTTCTATAAAGTATCTATTTTTTGAGTGAAATCTATTGGAGTTTGGCTTTTGGTTAGAGATATTACATCGACCATTACCTGTGGCTAGAAGTTTTTTACCCACTCTTTTGTTTTTTTCTAGGAGTAAAACTTTTTTTCCTCTTCTAGCTGAGACTATTGCAGATACTAAACCACTAGCTCCTGCTCCTATGATTATGACATCAAACATAAACAGCACCCTTTTTAAAAATTATCGAATTATAACCTACTTAAAATTAAGATTTTTAAGAAAATATCATCTATAAAAGATACTATTAGTTCTTATAAGATACTATTATAAAAATAATAAAGGAGCTTTTAAATGAAAAGATTAATATTGATTTTAGTTATGATAGCTACAGTTAGTTTAACAAGTTGTGGTGGAGGAAGTAGTGAAGAGGCAAAAGAATTACTATCACAGATATTAACTATTGTAGGAATTCCCCAAGATATGATTGTCAATATCTGTCAAGATGAAAATGATAATGGATTTTGTGACTCTTTTGAGCTAGAGAGTGTCTCTTGGGTAAAAAATAGTTTTTTGAGCAAAGTTATAGTAGGTGAGGATAATAGCTATGAGTTAAAAGATTATGACCCAACCAAAAAAATTATAATGGAGCTTCAGAGCGATAAAGTAGAGTATAATGATGGTAACTTTTCACTAGAATATAAAGGAACATCAAGAGAGCTATCTATTTTGCAATCTATGGTAGATAATGATGACCTTAGTAATGAGGATGTTGCAGAGGTTAAGAAGATGGATGGCAAAGATACTTTTGATGATATTCTTCTTAGTAGTATGATGAAAAACCTAAACGGATATATGCATAATGATATGGGGCATAAAGATGCGAGATATGTTAACCTAAAAGAGCTAGGTAGAGTATTAAAAGATGATATTCCACTAAAAAGTCTGCCTACACTAATCAAAAAACAGTGTAATGGAGATAAGGAGTGTATTAAAGAGCTTATCAAAAATTTCTCTGTAAATCTTAGTACTGACACTCAAAGTATATATACTATAGCCCAAAACCAAAGAAAAGTAAAACTTCTAAATGATAAACTCATTGAGAAGTTTACTTGTCGTGACGAGGAGAGAAAAATTGTGCGACACTACGGTTTTGAGGATATTTTTAATCTTAAAAACAGAGATGAGTATGCACACCCTACTATCGAACTCGTTAGGCGAATAGGTAGAGATAATTTAGCTAACTATGATAGCACAAAAGTTGGAAAATTTTTTGCTGAAAATGTTAAAGATATTCCTAGAAAATTTAGAAATGGAAGGTTTTATATCGGTCTAAAAAAGAGTGGTAGTAGGCTAAATGGTGAGGATAGAATTCATATAGGTAACTATACTTCTAATGACTCTAGCAATCACTTCAACTCTAAGCTAATAGATTTGAGAAAACAAGGTTGGTCACACCAGTCGATTAATAGTGCTAACCCAACAACAGAGATATATTATACAGATTTTGACAATATACAACTTAATGACAAAAATGATACCCTTTTAGATTATCTTGATATCAAAACGCATTTTGATGTAGTAGTAGAAAATACAGCAGTTGACTTTATCTCTGTTGCTACATGTGCCAAAAAAGACCCAGAGGGGGAGATTAAACAGGCGTTGAATATTTTCAGATGTAAAGAGGGAGAGAAGCTTATTAAACTTATCGGTGGTAATGTTGATGCCTTTGCTAAAGGTGAAGAGAAAGAGGCAACACCATCAGATATACTTTTAGCATCTATAGATAGACCAACAGTTGGCTATGATGAGTTAGCTGATAATAAGTTCTTTCTCGATACGCTTAAAAAACCAACTGATTTGACTATTACAAATGCACAGTTTTCAGTGGGTATAAAACCACTACCAAAATTTCTATACCAAAACGATACTATCCATCTAGGTAGTTATGAGTCTGATAAATATGCTCGATTCAAACTCTATGGCAATGATAAAAATAGTGTATATAATATGTGGAGTAGAAATATTCTAATTAGCAATGGTGAACGAGTCCTACAGACAAATCTATCAGATATTAATCTAACGAATGGTGGAACAGGTTCTCTCTTTGATATGCTAAAAGAGAGTGGTTCTGCACTTGATATTTTGATTCAAAATGATACAAGTGTAGACTTCTCTTATCTTAATATGTGTGTTAAATAGTAACTATTTAAAGTTCCCAAAAACAAGGGGAGCTTTGAGGTCAAGGGTTTTTACCTCTCTCATAACAGCTTGTAAATCATCTATCTTCTTACCTGAAACCCTCACTTCATCACCTTGGATAGAAGCTGTAACTTTGAGTTTCAATGCTTTGATAGCTTTTACAATCTGCTTTGCTTCATCTTTTTCGATACTATCTACTATCTTATAGATAATCTTAGTATTACCTCCACTTATCCCCTCAGTTTTCACCTCTTCAAGAGATTTTCCTGCGATATTTCGTTTAATAAGTTTAGAGATAAGTATATCTTTGAGTGCATCAACTTTATCAGATGAAGAGGAACTCAAAGAGAGAACTTTAGAGCGTTCATTCAAATCAATCTCTGCAACTATACCTTTAAAGTCAAAACGATTTTTTAACTCTTTTTGTGCCATAATAACGGCGTTTTTCATCTCCATCATATCTAGCTTTGCTGTTATATCGAAATAGTGGTCTTTTGCCATTTTAGTTTTCCTTTTTTATTATTATACTACTTCTCAATCCTTATCATAGCAATTTCACCATGGATACAAGTAAGCTTTTTTAACATAACCATAGCTTCTTGTATCTTTGCCTCTTGACACTTATGTGTAGTAAAAAGCAACTTAACTCTATCATCATTAGAGTGAGGTTTCTGTAGCATAGACTCTATAGAGATGTTAACTTTTTCAAGCTCTCTAGTAATAGTAGCTAGTACACCAGATTTGTCATCTACTTCTATTCGTAGATAGTAGTTGGTTACTATCTCCTCCTCAGGAAGAAGCTCTAATCCACTACTCTCTAAACCTTTTTTATATCCCAACATTGGTCCATGATTACCTCGAACTATATCAACTATATCTGCGATAACTGCACTGGCCGTAGCATCACCACCAGCTCCTGCTCCATAGTACATAGTCTCACCTACTCTATCACCAACTACAGAGACTGCATTCATTACACCATCTACTTTGGCTATCATGCTATTTTGGCTTATCATAGTTGGATGAACTCTAAGCTCTACACCATTTTCAACTTTTTTGGCAATTCCAAGCAATTTTATCTCATATCCAAACTCTTTTGCAAAGGCTACATCTGTTTGGGTGATATTCTCTATCCCCTCTATTAAAATATCTTCTGGCTTGGTATCTATTCCATAAGCGATACTTGCTAGAATAAGAAGCTTATGAGATGCATCAAATCCACCTACATCAAATGTTGGGTCAGCCTCAGCATAGCCCAAATCTTGTGCCTCTTTAAGAATCTCATCATAATCAGCACCCTCATTTATCATCTTGGTTAGCATATAGTTGGTTGTTCCATTCATAATACCCTGAATAGACTCTATATGGTTAGCACTCAAACCATTCCTCATTGCACCAATAATTGGGATACCACCTGCTGTACTAGCCTCATACATTAGTGGTGTATCACCTGCAATCTCTTGAAGCTCATAACGGTGATAGGCTAGAAGTGCTTTGTTTGCAGTTACTACTGCTTTGCCACTCTCTAAAGCTTTTTTGACTAAACTATAAGGCTTCTCAACTCCACCCATAAGCTCCACCACAATATCTATCTCTGGGTCATTTAGAATATCATCTGCATTGTCAGATAGTGGAATATTTACCCCTCTATCTTTTGAGAGGTTTTTGACTATACCATGTTTTACCACAATTTTTTTACCTGCTCTAGCCTCTATAATGTCTGCATTCTCCTCTAAGATATTTGCAACACTTGCCCCAACTGTGCCAACGCCTAATATTCCAACTTTTATCATATCTCTACCCCTTTAATTTTTCTGATTCTATTTTCCTTAGAAACTTTTTGATATTTCTACCTGCTTGTCGTATCCTATTTTCATTTTCAATAAGAGCAATTCGTACATAGTGGTCACCATACTTTCCAAAACCAATTCCTGGACTAACAGCCACTCCAGCTTCAATAAGTAATCTTTTTGAGAATTCCATACTTCCCATATCTCTACAAATTTCTGGAATCTTTCCCCAAATAAACATACTTGCACTTGGTTTTCCCATCTTCCAACCTGCATTGGCAAATGACTCTAGCATTACATCTCTTCTCTTTAGGTAGCGAGGTATTATCTGCTCTTCTGGTACATAACCATGCTCATCAAGTGCTACAGTTGCAGCTACTTGAATAGGTGTAAACATACCATAATCCAACCATGATTTAATACTCTGCAACGCTCCAACAAGCTTTTTATTTCCTACTATAAAACCAACACGCCAACCTGCCATATTGTAAGACTTAGATAGAGTATAAGCTTCAACAGCTACCTCTTTAGCTCCCTCAACTTCAAGGATAGATGGTGTTTGATAACCATCAAAAGTAATATCTGCATAGGCGATATCAGAGATAATATAAAATCGCTTCTTTTTTGCAAGAGCAACAATTTTCTGATAAAACTCAGGTGTTACAGTAGCTGTACTTGGATTATGAGGAAAGTTAAGAACCAAAAACTTAGCTTTTGGCAGAGAGTTATCCAATGCCTCTTCTACATCTGCTAAAAACCTATCCTCATCAACCTCAAAGGTATCATCATCAAATATAAGTTGCATCTTTTCAACATTAGCACCTGCTAAGATAAAAGCCTGTGAGTGAATCGGATAAGTTGGGTCTGGAACAATTGCTACATCACCTGGGTTGGAGATAGCTTGAACCAAGTGTACATACCCCTCTTTGCTTCCCATAGTTGCTACTACCTCGGTGTTTGGGTCTAAATCAACATCATATTTTCGTTTATACCATTTGGTCATAGCAAGTCTAAGTTTATATATACCCTTACTTGCACTATAACCATGAGTCTTGTCTCTTTGTGCTGTCTCACACAGTTTGTCAATAATAGGTTGAGGAGTTCTAGCATCAGGGTTTCCCATTGAGAAGTCGATAATATCTCTACCTGCTCTTCTCTCTGCCATTTTCAAATCATTTATCTCTGCAAAGATATATTTGGGTAATCTATTTATCTTATCAAATTGAATCTCTTCAAACATTACCAGCCCTTTCCACCATTAAGTTCTTTAAATTCAGCACGGTCTATCTCTCTTAGCTCACTACTATCTATATAAAAATAGTGTTTAATTCTATCATTTATTTCTAGTGTATTACTATCTGAAGCGATAGTTACACGACCATGACCTGTCATCAATATCCATCTCTGTTCTCCAACATCAATTGGTGTTGATTCTGTTGTCATAAACTCTTTTCGTGTTTTTGTATCAAGATTAATAAAACCAAACCATAAGTTGACTCTTGGGTTAACAGTTACATTATAGATTATCTTTGCTTTCTTATCCTCATCAACAGTAGTATCGTCCTTATTTATTGTCTCTTCTTCATCAATACTCTCTTGGGTAGCAGTTTCAGTACTCTCTATATCTTTACTCTTTTTTGGAGTTGATACTTTAACAGTATTGTTTTCTTCAACTTTAGCTTTACTACTCCCTATTACTCTGTTCTCAGAGTTTAGACTCTTATTTGTCTTATTATTTTCAGTTACTTTAGTTGCCTCTGCTGTTTGAATTTCTACTTTTGTTCCATTCTCATTTTCAGCATCTTTAATGATAATATTATCTTTAGCCTTCTCTTCACTAACATTACTTTTTAAAGCTTCATTATCATTTAATTGATTCTCTTTTTTCTCTGTATTGTTACTAAGATTTCCTCCTAATTTATCACTATTGTATAGATACCAAAGTCCTCCCAATAAAACCAATATAATAATCCATTTTAAAAGACCTGTATCTCTTTTTGTTTTATCTATAGAGACTAATATGGGTTCAGTATCATTATCAACAATATCACCATTCTGCTCAAAATAGTTTTTGATACTACTCTCTAAATCATCAAATGGTACCTCATATTCACGCTTTAATATACTTAAAAAACCTAGAGTTCTAACCCTTGTAAGAGTTCCAAAATCACTATCCTTTAAACTATTAAGAATCCCAATTGATATATTAGTTTTTGCACTAATAGACTCTAAACTCTCTCTTTCCAATAACTCACTAAATTTCATCTCTCATCCTATCTATTAATATTGCTGCTGCTACACTCACATTAAGTGAATCAAACTCCCTTTGCATCTCAATAGAGACCATCTCATCTATTTTAGATTTGGCTCGTTTTGAAATACCTTTACCCTCACTACCTAAGATTAAAACCCTCTTACTACTAAATTTACATGAATTTATAGATACCCCCCCCATTGAAGCACCATATATTTTAAACTCTACCTGTTTTAATTCATGTATGACATCTAAAATATTTGGTGTTATAAGAAATGGCATATCAAGTAAGGCTCCTGAACTGGTTCTAAGGATAGATGCAAAATTGAGACTCTTGACACCTGATGCAATAATACCATCAACACCTAAAGCGTAGGCAGTTCGTACAATAGCTCCAATATTCCCTGTATCTGTTAATGAATCAAGTATAAGAACAAAACTGTTCTGTTTCATTGTCGCTAAATCTGATTGAGCAAACTCCTCCATCTCAATCAAAATACCTTGATGGTTTCCACCTTTTGCCATACTCTGCGCCCATTTGTTCTCTAAAAACTTTATCTGAGACCTATATTTATCATAAAGTTTTTGAGGTAAAATACCTTTTTTGGCAATATATACTGTTTTTACTGATGACCCATGCTGACCCAATGCATAAAGGCATACCTGTTTTCCATAAATAATCATAAAAATGATTTTATCGAAATTTTGCTGTTAGAAAAGAATTAAGAGATAAGTTCTTTATACCACTCTTTTGTAGTTTTATCTGTTAGTTTTGATAAAAGTTTTGCTTTTATTTTTGGAGCTATATCTAATGATAAAATATCCTCCAAATAGAGAACTTTTTGTTTGCTCTGTTTAGCTTCTATCACTACTGCCCACTCACCTCTACTATTGATAGTCTCAAATTTTGCCAAAATCTCTTTGGCAGTTCCTCTGTAGTAGTTTTGAAACTTCTTACTTAACTCTTTGGCAAAAAATAGCTCTCTATGCTCATCTATAGCAGTTATCTCCTCGATAAGTTTTAAGATACGATGAGGAGACTCATATAAAACTGTATCAGTAGAGCTATTCATTACCTCTATAAGTTGAGATGACCTAATAGTACCTTTGTGAGGAAGAAAACCAAAAAAATTAAATCGACCATTTTTAAATCCAGAAGCAGCATAGACAGTAGTTACAGCACTAGCACCTGGTAAAATATCATACTCAATGTCACTGTTTTGACAATATTCAACTAATATTTGTCCAGGGTCAGAGATAACAGGCATCCCTGCATCACTAACAAATACTACCTCTTCCTTACTTAATCTATCTACAATTTGGGTTAATCTATTAGCTCCATTATGTTCATGAAAAGATATAAACTCAGCATCAGGATAGGAGAACTCAAATCGTTCTTCTAAGATGCGTAACAATCTTTTTGTCTCTCGTGTATCTTCACATAAAAATAGCGTAGCTCTCTCAAACTCTCTTAAAGCTCGAATAGTAATATCTTGGGGATTTCCTATGGGGGTTGGGATAAATCGTAACATATATTTTAGGGCAATCACAAAAGATTGCCCCTACAGCCCTATTAGAGGTTGTATTTTTTCTTAAATTTGTCAACTCTACCAGCAGCATCAACAATTTTCTCAGAACCTGTAAAAAATGGATGACACTCATTGCAAATATCAATATTCATCTTCTCTTTATCTGTTCTAATCTCAAACTTGTTTCCACAAGCACACTCTACTTCACAAACTTTATAGTTTGGGTGTATATCTTTTCTCATCTTTGTACCTTTAGATAGTTTGGGCGAATTATATCAAAATAATTTTAATCTCTGCTATTTGGCATCAGGTCTTGGCGTATTGCCTCTACTTTTTGGGAGTTGTGGATACTCAATTTTTGCTTTTCTGCCTTCTAGTGCATTAAAGAAAAGTCTAATTTTATCTATATCTTTTTCAGTCAAACTAATTGGCTGTATATCCACACTAATTTTTCCCTTTTCATCTTTTTTTGCAACTTTGAAGCCAACTTGAATATTACTCATCTCTTTTATTGCATCTCTTAAGTTCCATATCATCCCATTATGAAAATAGGGTGCTGTCTCGGTAATATTCCTTAGAGTTGGTACTTTGACCATCTTATTTGAGTTACCACTAAAGCCACCTGTAGCTCTATATTTATACTTCTCTCTTAGCTCAAATGGTTGCATATCTCCCCCCAAAGCAATCCCCTTATGACAAGTGATACACCCCTTATCTATAAATAACTCTAGCCCCTCCTTCTCTTTATCACTCAGTGCATCTTTTTTGCCATTGAGAAAATCATCATATCGAGATGGTGTCACTAGTGTTCTCTCAAATATTGCAATAGTTGAGGCTATTTTTTCAAAAGTAATTTTGACATTTTCCCCATAAGCTTTTTTAAATAACTCAATATATTCAGGAATAGAGTTTACTCTCTTTACTACAAGCTCTTTTGGTGCTGCCATCTCTGGTCCTGCTTGGATTGGACCACCTGCTTGGTCTTCTAAGCTTGGGCTTCTTCCATCCCAAAACTGTCGTTTTGCAAATACAGCATTATATACCGTAGGAGAGTTTAGGTGCATGGGGTTTCCTGTCCATTGATGCCCTATCGCTTTGGATACACCATCTACACCACCAAGACCTAGATTGTGACACCAGTTACAGGAGATAAGGCTACTTTTTGAAAGTCTTGGTTCAAAATAGAGCTGTTTACCTAATTCAATTCTTTCTGGTGTAATTACTCCCTTGGGGTCAATTATTTTTAAAAGTTCTACTTTATTGTCTGGAATAGGAATTAATCCATTTTTTTTGGCTTTTTCCTCTAGGGATATAGTGCTACTAAGAAGCAGGGAAGTTGAGATAATTGATAGTGTTACAGATTTAAAGATTTTCATAATATACATCCTTTTGTAATATGTTAATATTATAAAATAAAAATACTTTAAAAATAATAAATATTAATATTTTCTGTAATTATATCTCTGTTTCTCTTTTTGCGTCACTATATCTTTCTGTTTCTGCTTCTGATTTTGGTCTTTTTCCACAAAAATAGGTTTTCTACTCCACGGATTCATCTCCGTATAGTACATCAGTGTCGAATAAGTTGATGGCGTTGGAATAAACACCTGCACCTGTTCGGGATTGAGCTTCAACTCCTTATTAGCAAATCGTTTCAGACTCTTCATATCTTCCATCTGACTACCAGGGTGAGCCGCGATTAGATAATAAGTTAAAAACTGTTTCTTACCCGACTTCTTATTCAAATCCTCAAACTTCTTTTTAAAGTTCACCAAAGTCTCTTTGTTCGGCTTCCCCATCAGTTTTAAAATCTTATCTTCGGTATGTTCAGGTGCGACTTTCATCTGTCCAGAAATATGGTGGTCAACTAGAGTTTTGAGATACTGCTGTCCATATTTTTTATCCTCATTTATCAAATCATAACGAATCCCAGAGTTGACAAATGCTTTTTTGACATGCTTCATCTCTCTTATCTCTTTTAGCATATCAATCTGTGGTTTATGGTCAGGTTTGAGAGCAGGACAGACAGTAGAACTGGTACAGGCAATATCCAAACAGACCCCACTCTTCATCTTTTTATTACACTCATACCCATACATATTGGCAGTAGCCCCACCCACATCATTGATAATACCTTTGAAATCTTTGTGATTTTTAAACCTCTTCACCTCATTCACAATAGACGATTTACTCCGACTTCGTATCGTTCGCCCTTGATGCACTGAAATCGCACAGAAATTACACTCCCCATAACACCCATGATGAGTAGTTACAGAGAATTGAATCGTTTGCAACGCTTTAACTTCACCTTGTTTTTTATAGTAGGGATGCACATCTCTCTCATACTTAAGGTCATAAACGAGGTCTATCTCTTCCTCACTCATATAGTCCTGTGGTGGATTCTGTATCAACCATCTATTATCATGTTTTTGGCAAAGCCCTTTGGAGATAACAGGTTCATTGTTATTATAAAACTGATGAAACGAATTGATAAACTGCTTCTTGTCCTTTTTACACTCATCAAAAGAGGGCAATTCTATAAAACCCTCTTTTTTCTCCTTGGCAATATAACAAAGCCCCTGTATATCTTCAATAGAACGACCACTCTTATAAGCATCTGCCAACTCCACAATCGTTCGCTCTGCCATCCCATAGACCAACACATCAGCCTTGGCATCAAAGAGCAGAGATTTTCGCAATTTATTCGACCAATAATCATAGTGAACTACTCTCCGAAGACTAGCCTCAATCCCCCCCAAAACAAATGGAGCAGTATTTTTAAAATATCGCCTTATGAGGTTGATATACTGAATACTAGCCCTATCAGGACGACGATTATTCACCCCATTGGGCGTAAAATCATCACTCTTTCTAAACTTCTTGGTCGCTGTATAGTTTGCTACCATACTATCCACTAGACCAGCACTAACCCCCCAAAAAAGCTTGGGTTCACCTAGTCGTGTAATATCTTTATCAGAGTTAATGTCAGGTTGAGCAATTACGCCAACCTTGTAACCTCTATCAAGTAGTATCTTTCCTACGATAGCGATACCATTATAAGGAGTATCTATGTAGGTGTCACCACTTACAAGAATAACATCAAGTTGTTTCCAGCCTAGTCTATCTAGTTCGGCTTTGGTTGTTGGGATAAACATATATTAATTGCCTTTTATATTTTTTGAAAAGTCCATCATAAGATGATAAAGTTTTAAGTCTTTATGATTTGAATCATATAATTTATCTTTTTCTATTTGATTAAAAAAATCACCTATTTTCTCTATATTCTTATCAATATCAATCTTTCTTACTAGAAAACCAATCATTCCATTTATCCTATAGTGCGATGGATATTTACCACTTAAAAATCTATTAATTCCATTTTTTATATATTCCTTATTCAAAGTTGAATATCCATCTAATCGTTTACATTCAATAATATAATAGGCATCTGTATTAATAAATGTATCTTTTGTTTGTACTTTTATATCACTACGACCACTATTTACAGGTACTTCTGGGTCAAATAAAAAATCTAATAATTTAAACTTAACTCTTAACAAATTATTATTTAAATAGTCAAACAACAATCTATCTCGAATCTCATTTTCATCATTATTTGGAACATTGATTTTATTAGATAACATCTCTTTGTAACAAGCATAGATAGAATTAAGAAGTTTTTCAAACTCTATCTTAGAGTATGCTCCCTTTGGAGTTTGTAAAGAGTCTGCACTTAAGTCATTTTCAAATCCATATGACATCTATTTTCCTGCTCTTAAAATAGCATCACGAAACTCATAAAAATCCAAATACCCAATAGCCTCATGCCAATTTTTATACTCATTTGGCTTTACCACATAAAAACCATCAGACTCAAAACCTTTTATATCTTTTTGAATAAACAGATTTTCTAATGTTTTTCCACTAGATAATTTTAAAAAGTTTTGTATATTTTTCTCTTTTTCCCAAATTATTTGTTTATTAGGTTTTTCAGACAATACTTTAAAATAGATACCTATAGCATAATCATCCCATAAAATCTCTGCCTTAAAATACATATTAAGTTCTTTGTATATATTTGTATAGTGCTTTACAAATATATCAATATATGCTTCTATTTTTTCATCTTTATAATCATATTTTTTAAATGCAACACTATAGTTTTTTTGCATTATCCACGGAATCATAATATTATTGGCATAATCAACTAAGGCTTCTTCTTGTTTATTTAATTCAAATGCTTTTAATACATTTTGATTTAATATCTCTTTTAGCTCATTAAACTCTTTGTCATATTGGGCAAAAGTATTTTTAGAGTATTGTTCAATATCTTTAGTTGATTGAATAACTTCTAAATCATGAATATATGGTAAAGAAAATTTTTCAAAATCAAGTAATTTCTCTCTCTCAATAGCTAAGGAAGATGCTGTATTCATCACGAAATATTTAAAAAATGAAGATTTTAAAATACCCATTATTGAATATAAAGTTTTTTCGTTGCCTACTTTTATAGAACTAATAGTACTAGTAAAAATTGAATCTTTTTTTAAAATACCCACTTTTAAATCTAAATTTACATCAATTCCTTGTGAAATCAATAAAGAAGGAGATTTAAAAATATCTTTTGTTCTTTTCCTTTCAAGAAATTCTTTATTCCATAATAAATTGCTTTTTTCAATATAAAATGGTTTAAAATTTTTTGTTTGAATATATGGCATATTTAAATATTCTTGTGCTGACTCTTTTTGGTTTCCAACTATTACTCCTTGGGCTTCACTTTCTATATGGTTAGCAATTGTATTATTAGATTTTAACTTCTTAATAAAATTAAAATCCAAATAAGACCCATAAACTAAAATTCTCCATAAATAGTCATACTCTAATAGTTTAGATTGATTAACTTTTTTAAAATCACTCTTTGATAATAATAAAATTTTCAATTTCTCAAAATATGGGTTTGGCTTCATAGAGATATAGTTTATAATATTTTTTAAAACTTCTTCTTCATTACTAGACTCATAAAATATAATTGAAACAGGTACATTTGCATTTTCAAAAATCTCTTTTCTAACTGATGAAAGCTCTAAAATATGATTGACTTTAAACTTATTAAAAAAATGTTGTGTTCTAAATGCTTTTGATTGCAAGTTATATAACACTTTACTTGTAACAATAAAACTAACTTTTGTACTTTTCCCAACTAAATCTTTTACTCGAA
>FPHE01000067.1_pt1 | contig 30395 bp, 29 predicted proteins | sample 1057201 | NCBI WGS metagenome assembly FPHE01 (sample SAMEA4473311, study PRJEB15554) | hydrothermal vent metagenome | biome: marine basaltic hydrothermal vent biome; feature: marine hydrothermal vent; material: water | place: Pacific Ocean | collected 2011-06-14/2011-07-23 | depth 1155 m
ACATCAACTTTTTAATCATTTCACTCTCCTTAAAATTATAATTATTTATGATACTCTTTTGAAAATGAAAGTTTTATAAAATAGTATGAAAAAATATGTTAGTTTGCTTAATTTAAATAATTTAGTTGTTTTTTTAAATATTTGAAAATAGATTTAAACAATCTACCATTGTTCGTAGATTCGATAATACCAAATATTATCTCGCTCTCATCGCTCCAAGACTGTGAACGAACCTTATTTTTATAATTTTAAATATCTAAAAATAGGGGTTCATTTTTCAAATTTGATAGTTCTTTCACACTCTCAAACAGATGGAAAAGAGTAAATCAATGATTCTTTTGAAAAAGCTCTTTTTTTATCTCTTCTATTCTAGCCAATGACAATCCAGTAGATTTATGTATAATATCCATATCAAGATGTAACTTCAACATCTGCTTTGCAACAATTACCATCCCTTTTTCAATCCCTTGGTCAATGCCCTCTTTTATGCCTTCTTTAATCCCTACTGCCCTACCATCTTGATAAAATGGTATCTTCTCAATATCTACAGCCAACATATCTGCTCCTTTTTTTACATTCTCTTCTAATTCTCTATTGGTTGACAAAATCGTTACTTTTTCCAAGTAGTTTTTGTACTCTCTATCGTCATCTTTGGTCAACTCTCTAATTCTTTTTAAGATAGTATTGACAATCATCTGTTCATCTTTACCCTCAAAATCACACAATATAGAGAGTGCAACTGCTGATGGGTTTTCATGATACAGAAGCTCTTCACAGCTTATATCTCGTACATCAATTATATCATAACTATATGAAATTCTATTTCTCTCAATGCTACTTTTCATATAACACTTCTCTTTGCCGATATAGATAACAAATTGTGAAACCTCATAATCTCTGTACTCAAAAAGTATATCAGAAAAATATCGCAACATCCTAAGCTCCATCTTGCTATGGTTGTTGTTTTGTATCTCTATATGCACAATCTTCTTATCGTACTTAAACACAATATCACTATCTCGCCTCTCTACTCTCGTCCACTCTTTATCTATCAACTCTACTTCACTATCTATGTCGATACCAAGCATATACATGGATATATCTCGACCTATCTCTTTGATAATCTCTTTTGTTACTATATCTTTTTGACCCATTAGGTCTCCTTTTTTAAGGTTTGATATTTTAGCATAAAAGAACAAAGAGTGTTGTAATATTTTTGATAGATTGAGTGTTGACTTTAGTTGTTATTGCCTATACATTGCACCTCAGGAGAGGATGCAACGAGGTGGTACGAGTAAGCTTTTTGCCCACCTTATTTATAGTTCAGCAGGAAAATCTGCTGGTTTTGAGAAGTATAAAGTATCATTTTCTGATTCATCTATAGTTCCATCTTTTCCTCTATCTACCTCTTCAGTAACATACCAAGCAGTATCATCTTGACTATTGAATATCAAATATCTATAATCATTTCCTGCATCTGATTTAATCTTTCCATCTTCTAATATATAAGGAACAGTAAATGTTTCGTCTTCTTCAATAGTCTCTCCATCTGCCGAAACTCTTATCTCTCGTCTTTCCCAAGATGTTTCTGATATAACAGTCATTTTTCCATACCCTATAGCTCCATCATCTTCTGTATAAGCATGGTGGTATAATACTTTATTTTTAAGCATCTCTTTTGTAAAGCCATTATTAGTTGGCGTTTTACTATCACTTTCCCCATTTTGACTAGCTAACGCTTCTTCAGCATCTGATTGAGTAAAGTAAAATCTATCTATTCCATCATAGTTTTTTATTTCAATATACTTTGAAGTAACTCTAATAATTTCATGCTCTTCACTTCCTTCATTATCTGTTGTAGTCACAATAGAACCATTTATTGTAATAGAGTCTGTACCACTCTCTGTTCCTCCTTTTATCTCTTGCCATGTTACACCTGTTGCATCGCTGTTAAAAATAATCTTTTCAGTAATATCTACACCATCATCATTGTATGCTGAATAAAGAGTCTTTCCAGCGAAAAGCTCTTTGGTTATTTTGCTCTCCTCATCTTTTATCTTAACCGACTCATTCTCATCAATAATAGTCTCCTCCATAGCCTCTTCTACACAGCTATCATTATCCTCACAGCTATCAATTCTCTTAGGTAACTCATCAGCAATTCCTACATCTTTAAGCTCCTCTGCCATCTCTTTGATATTTGCAAGTACTGCTCTAGGAGATGAAAGATTCTGCTCTGCTAAAGTATTCAAGTTAATCTCAAAATCTTTTAAAAGTGTCTCATAAAATATATCGTCGTTATCCATCTCTTCAACTGCACTAATCTCATCAGTTGTCAAATATCCTGCATCCACCATCGCCTGTAAGATAGAGAGGTCTTTCTCCTTTTCTGTTGATGCTAATCCATCAAAGGGAATAGTAAACTTATCTGTATAGTGTTCACTATCTGTATCTTGAAGCTCAAGTAATAGAGGTAGAGTTGGGTCATAAGTCTCTAGTAGATATTTACCATCTGCTGTGTTTTTAATTCTTTTCCAAATAGTAGCAACAGTATCACCTTTTTCTATACTAACTTTTACTTGAAGCTCTGAGACTCCACATATACCATCTCTATTCTCATCTTGACATATATTTACTACTATAGATTGTGGAATCCCTACTAGCTTTAATACTTTTTCTAGCAACTCTTTTGCCTCTTCACTACTTCCACTTCCACAGCTTGTAAAACTTAACAGTGCTATTAGGCTTAAAAACCACGACAACTTTCTAAACATTAATTTTTCCTTAATAATATTTTTTAGTTATGATACTCTTTTAAAATAAAAGTTTTATGAAATAGTATGAAAAAAATATAATAGTTAACTTAATCTAAAAAACTTAATTATTTTTTTAAGTATTTTAAAACATATGAGAATAGGTTGCAAACTTAAAAATACTAATTCCCCTTCCGTTAAATATAAAAGTCTGTTTTACATTAATCACTAACTCTATATATTCATCTTTTAGAAAAGTTTCAACATAAAAAATATAATTAATTCTTATTCAAATTATAAAATAAATGAATTTTACTTATTCAAGCTTAATTAGCTATACTTCTGAAAAAACTATAAAGGTTATAATTATGGCTAATAGATTACCATGGTGGGTAGGAGGCATTTTGATGTCAGGTTTACTTCTTTTAACATTTTCAATTTATGGAGCAGATAGACCCATTGGGGCTTCAACCTATGTTCCTTATGCAGCAGCACTTATTTTTAATTTAGACCCCGAACAGTATTCCTATATACAAAAGATAAAGAATCCAGGTTCATGGGAAGGGGTTATGCTTTTAGGGGTTCTTTTTGGTGGATTTATTACTTCGGTGTTTATTACAAAAAGTTTCCGTTTCTCTCTGATTCCAACAGCATGGAAAACCTATAAAAACAATTCGATTCTTTCACGACTGTTGTGGAGCTTTTTTTCAGGTTTTATAATGATTATTGGTGCAAGACTTGCAGGGGGATGTACCTCTGGACATTTTATGTCAGGAATGAGCCAACTTGCAATCTCGGCAATGATTTTTGGTGGAGTAGTTATATTAACACTTGTAGTAACAGGTAAGCTTTTTTATAATACAAAAGGAAAAAAATAATGGCAGATGTTATATTTGTAGTTAATGAGGTAAATGCAACCATAACAGATAGAGCATTTAAAATGATAGAGACTGTAATTAATACGAATCATGGTTCGGTTGCTTTGGTTTTTTTAATTGGTATTATTTTTGGAGGAATTATTCAATATACTAGAGTAGATAAGTTTGAAAAGATAGCAGGTTTTTCTATGTTGAAAGATACCATTATTCCTAAAATGCTCTTTCTAACGGTGGGCTTAACCTCTATTGGTCTCTATTTTATGATTGATGCAGGTCAAGCTCATTATCATGTAAAACCGATTATTTTGCAAGGGCTGATTATTGGGGGAGTTCTTTTTGGTATCTCTATGGCAATCTTGGGTAAATGCCCTGGAACAGGACCTGTATCTATTGCAGAGGGAAGGATAGATGTGCTTATTGGTGCAATTGGTGGTCTATTAGGTGGTTTGGTCTTTACCTTATATTATGATGACTTTTTTAAGCCTTTAATGGGAGAGAGTTTAGGCAAAACTATCTTACCAGACTTTTTTAAAGGGAGTGAAGATATAACGGCTCTTATTTTTGGAGTAGTTGTAATTTTGATTGCTATTGCTATTCCTAAGCTAGAGTTGCTTGATGAAGCCGATTTATCTGAGAAGCAACCTAACACAACTGAATAGGGCTATCTCAAATAAGAAGAGATGTTGTATCGAAAATAGGAAAAATATTTCTTTTAAAAATTAGGTAGATAAACCCCCTGAATCTCACTATCCTCTAGTGCATTAGCCAATGGGTCTGAACTACCTTTTACTCCTAGATAACTTCTAGCGTCATTAAGTTTATAGTAGTATCTAAGTATGTTTAGTTTTTTTCCATTACTCCAAGAGGATACTAAAATATAATCCTTTTTATATCCATCAATCTTTGAATATGCACCCTCTTCGGAGAATGAGTCTGCAAACATATAGAGTTTACCATTTTCTACCAAATATTTTGCCTCTCTCATATTCATATCCCCCATCATTGGTTGATAGACAACCGTATGATTTCCAAAGCTCACTTTTACAAGTAGATTTGGATTATTGGATTCTGACTTATATGCTAAATAGTAGCGTTTTCCACTTATCATTCTTTTGGTAAAACCCTGATTCTCGTTATACTCTACTGTTTTAGTCGTTGGTTTTGGGATTTTAACAGATTCTGAAAGCGTACTATATGTTTTGGCTGTGGGATATGTTTGAACTACAGGATAAGTTTTAGCCATTGGGTAATATGGTGTGGTATTATCTATCTTTACTGGTCTAGTGTATCTATTTTTTGTTCTTCTTTTTTGAGCTACATAAGTCCGAACTACTGGCGAATTTAAAATAGTTTGCAAATCATATATATAAGCATCATGGAAATATCGTCTATATGCAGAAAGTTTGCTATTTAATGAATATCTTTTTGTTGTATTGTAAGCAAAAGGTATAAACCAACCATTTGATTTGACAATAGTTATATGTGAACGCAAATATTCAGGCATTCTATTAATGGTCTTCTCTAAAACTGGGAAGTGCTTGAAGCTACCCAGTTTTATGAAATATCTTTTATCTTGTGCATATGCAATATTAATTAGAACCAATAGTGGCAATATATATCTAAACATTATTTTAAACCCTTTTTTAAGAATAATAACATAAAAATGTTAATTAATCGTAAAGAGTCTAACGACTCTCTCTATTTTTTTTTGGACTTTTTCTTTTTTTTCTGCTCTTTTAATATCTTAAGATACTCTTTTGCTGTTATCTCCTCTTCATCAATTATTACATGTGTAGCAATTCCTCTTTTGCATAACTCTTTGGTATCCATCCAATAATCTTGTCCTACGAGCATCTGTTCAAACTCTTTTTCAGTCAAAAAGCCCTGCTTGACTATAATATCATGAAAAAATTTCTCCAAAACTCTTGAAGAGTGTTCAACTTTAGCTTTTATCTCCCCACCTTTTCCATGAACTCCACCCCAATAGTTATGAAACATAAAGTCTGAATACTCATAAGCTACTCGTTTATCTGCCATACAAAATAGCAATGCACCCATACTATAACCAAGATTGTCAAGATATGCTGTTGTTCGGTTTTTGAATTTTCTTTGGATAATGTTATAAAACTGTTTTCCTTCAAAAATAAGTCCACCATGTGAATTTATAAATAGCTCTAGTCTATCATATTTAGAGGCGTTATGTAGTTGATTGAAAACATCATGAAGCCCTCGTTTGAGTTCAAAAAATACACCTACAAAGAAACGATACTCTTTATGTGAAGGGATAATATCATAAAGCTTTTTATCTCCATCAACAAGCACTTTTCTCTCTCTAACATCTTTGATATACAATGAATGTCTCTCACTATTAAACTCTTTTGCCTTATTATTTTCCGTGTTTACTGTTGTTAGCATACTGTTTGTTTCCCTTTTTAATTTAGTATTATCTTTTTATAACTATTGGAAAAGTGGCTTCAATTAGCCACCTCACATTAGTAACTCTACTTTAACCCTACTCTAAATTGTTACTTAAGCTCTCTTTTTTTACCTCCTCTATTATTTAATTACAGATATTCAAATTAGGCTACCATATCTTCAACATATTCAAATCTCTCTGTCTCAAAGATTTCACCAGTCTCAATACAGTAGGCAGTTAGCTTTCCATTTTCTCTCTTTCCACACCCTGTATCTAAATTTATAAAGTTATCTCCTGCTACTAACTCTTCTACAGTTTTGTGTCCATGTATATTAAAAATAGGACTTTGAGATGATGGTTCGCTTCTGTTAAACATATGTAATCTAAATGCCTCACTATCACCTCTTAGATGCCAAAAATCACCTATACTTCCATGGCTAATTACTACAGGCAGATTATAACCATCTATCTCTCCCATCTCTATATAGAGTGGTTGAGAGAGTAGCCAATCTATATCATCTTTTAATCTATCCAATGCGTTAAAATCTTTGATAACCTCAAAAGAATCCTCTTTCAAAAGACCATATGAACGAAAAGTTGCTGAACAGTTTCTATCTAACCAAGTGTGGCTTACAGGGTATCTATAGCCTCTTTTTATAGAAGAGATAAGCATATTTGCATTTTTCAAAAGATAAAACTCATGATTACCCAAAACAGTAGCAAAAGCTTTTTCTCTAACAAATTTAACAACTTCATGACTCCATAAACCTCTGTTCACAAGGTCTCCAACAAAGATTAACTTAGCATCCTTGGGAAGCCTTGCAACTAAATCTAGTAACATATAATATTCACCATGAATATCACCTATAACACAATGTTTTTCCATTTTTTATCCTTGTTTTTGTTTTGTTGTCTAATTTTAAGATACTATTTTTAGACTATTTGGACTGATTTTTTTTAATCACAGCAGTTTTTATCTTATTTTTTGCTAGACTTATCGAAAAGTTCCCCTTTATTTATATTATTTTAGGAGAAGTATAATCTCTTTTTTCTTTCTTAAATCCATACAAAAATTAACAGTTTTAAGTTTTTTATTTGAATAATTTGTATTAGTAGTGTTAATTTTTTGTGAATTTTTTTAAAAAAGCTCTCATTTTGGTGTTATATGTTAGAATTTTGTGTTAATTTCTGATGTATTAAGGGGATGTTTTAGTTGGTAGATTTTACAAAAAAAATTCAATTTATATATAACAATATGTGCTATGATAAGAGCTATACTGAACTAACTATTGCTCTACTAGATGGTGAACCTACACTAGAAAATATACGCCGACATAAAGCATCAGTCAAAAAATGGCTAAAAGGTAGCGTAAAAAATCCTACAAAATTTGGAAAAAAGTATGCTAACTGCCCAATAGCAAAAATAACCTTTAAAGATGGAACTCCACTATTTCCATTTAAAGCCTTTGATAATTGGTCATATGGAGTATTTGTAGAACAGTATCAACGCTATCAAAAAGATAAAAATAGTCAACATATTTCACTACAAGACTACAGATATATCTACTACTATCATGAAGATATAAAAAAGTTAGCCTACTTTGAGATAAAGTATTATGAAAATGGTGAGATTGAACTTGTTACCCACCACCACCCACAAGTTATTAGATATATTGGAAATATTAAACATCACTATGAGAGTAGTATGATACATTTTATAGTGGAAAATGAGTCTGAAAAGATGTTTTTTAGCTTTAATGAATTGGATTTAAAGCTTAATTTTAATGTTTATGGAGTAGCTATATCTAAAGATTACTCTTTAAAACATCCAAAATCATCATTAGTGCTACTTTCTAATGACAAGCTAACTTTACCCAAAGAAAAACTATTTAGAACTAAGATAAATAGTTGTAATATTACTATTGCTAATAATGAAAAGAAAAGTGAAGAGATAAGTTTTCTTGATAATCTATCTATACAACTTAGAGCATTAAAAGACAATCAAGAGAACTACCATTCAAAAAATATATTTTTAAGACTCTTTATGGGTGAATTTTCTCTCTTTTATCGTAAATTTGATAAGTTTTTAAATCAGAATCAATTTAAACTTAACTCATTTTCTACTAGCATTAACTGTATCTTTTCACTTCTTGATGAGATAGGAGAAAAGGAGAGAATTAAGATTATATATACTCTAAAAGATATTAAAAAGTCTCTCTTTAGTTTAGTAGATAGTGAAGCAAAAATGATGTATGACTACTTTATACAACTCTCTCTAAGTGGTCAATTTGATATTGAGTTTATTATAATCTTAGAAAAACAGATAACTATAGATAATCAACTAAAAGAGCAGTTTGAGCGACTACAAAAAAGTGGAATAGAGCTACTATTTAGAGACAACAGTAATCTTTTAGCCTACTCGACTATTGCTCTAATTGATAACTATGACCTCTTTGCTATCTTTGCACTCAAAAGTGACAAGGAGTATACTGTAACTAGATACCAAACTGATGTCAAAAATCTAAAAACTGAATATGAAACACAAAAAAGTTATGCTATATCACTTAATGAGATGCTAAAAAAACAACTTACTCTTCAGGGAAAATACTACTTTTATGGATATGGAGCTAAACATACTCTACATAGAACAACAGTATTTATTGATGGCAAAAGCGTAATACTAAAACTATACAACAGAGAGTATAGAGGAGAGATATACAATCTATATGGCAATATTGTTATCTGCTCTGAACTAGGTATTATGAAACTAAAAGAGAGATATAAACATAGAGCTATAAAAACTGTCTCTTTTATCTCTGAACAACATCATGGTAATGGGGAATCAATAATTCTATTTGGTGTTTTAAGTCGTTATCTACTTGAAGAAGAAGAACTAAAAAGTATCTTCTCAACACTTGTAGATAAAAAAGAGAGTCCTAGAAACAAAGCATCATTTAAAGAGTCTGCATCTGTCCATGATAAGATAATTAAACCTCTACTTTTTAAGTATGAAGGACTAAAATAAGCGATAAATTATTTTCGTGGGTCAACAATTTTACCAGCAATAGCCGAGGCTGCCGCTACAGCCGAATTAGCCAAATAGATTTCAGAAGTTCTTGCACCCATTCGACCAACAAAATTACGATTGGTAGTAGCTACACATCGTTCACCGTCACCCAAAATCCCCATATATCCACCAAGACAAGCTCCACAAGTAGGATTAGATACTACAGCCCCTGCATTAATAAGTATATCCATTAGCCCCTCTTTTTGAGCTTGTAAGAAAATCTTTTGTGTAGCAGGAGTTACTATCATTCTAGTGTGTTTAGCAACTCTTTTACCCTCCATAATCTTAGAAGCGATTCGTAGGTCTTCTATCCGTCCATTGGTACAACTTCCAATCATTATTTGGTCTATCTTCAAATCATCAGCTACAGCCTCTTCTATACTCTTGCCATTTGATGGCAAAAAGGGATAGGCGATTACAGGTGAGAGATTTGCAATATCTATTTTAATTACTTGACAATAGTTGGCATCTGCATCAGAGTAGTGAATTTTTGGCTCATCCCTTAGTCCACCATTGGCATCACTTCTCTCTGATAAATATTTTTTTGTCACCTCATCTACAGCAAAAATACCATTTTTTGCCCCTGCTTCAATTACCATATTGGATATAGAGAATCTATCAGCCATACTAAGATATTGTATGGAGTCACCTGTAAACTCTATTGCCTTATACAAAGCTCCATCAACCCCTATTAGTCTAATAAGCTCCAAGATAATATCTTTGCCATAAATATGTGGAGCAGGTTTTCCAGTAAGCTCTACTTTTATAGTCTCAGGCACTCTAAACCAGTTACCACCAGTAATCATCCCAAAAGATATATCTGTACTGCCCATACCAGTAGAGAAAGCCCCCAAAGCTCCATGAGTACAGGTGTGAGAGTCTGCACCGATAATTACATCACCTGGGATAACTAAACCCTTTTCAGGAAGCAAGGCATGTTCTATCCCCATATCTTTTTCATCAAAAAAGTTTTTTAAATTGTGTTTATATGCAAAATCTCTTGAAATCTTTGCTTGATTGGCTGAAGCTATATCTTTTGCAGGAATATAGTGGTCCATAACAATGCAAAAGTTGTCTGGTCTTGCCAACTTCTTTTTTCCACTCTCCTCAAATGCTCTTATAGAAATAGGAGTTGTAATATCATTACCTATAATCATATCTATATCTACCCTAACAATCTCTCCTGCACTTACTTTTCTATTGGCATGTTCAGAAAAAATTTTCTCTGTAATGGTCTGTCCCATTTCTTAATCCTTATAGTATACTAAATATTTGGAGAATTATAGCAAAAATCAACTTATTAAAGATTCATTATCTTTTTTTTGGTAAAATAATCTATGAGTTTAATCTATAAAAACAAATATAACATAAGGAATTAAGATGAAATACATTATAACACCGATTATAGCACTCATGCTATCAGCCTGTTCTACACTTACAGAAAAAGAACCACCAATCAAACCAGTAATAACAAAACTACCCAACTCTTCAGAATTTACAGAGTTTAACAGTTTTGAGAATAATTTAACTAACAATAGCTATGATATTCAAGGAAGATATGAACTTCAAAGAGGTCTATATATGACTGGAGATATAAATCGAGGTGAGATTACTCACGCTTATATGGTTATAGATAAACTTGATGATAATGACTTTGGCTACTATTTTGCTGATAAACTAAAAGGTGCAGATGCTATGAGTACCTTTGGTGTTTTCCATTATGATGAGGATGATAAAAAATTTCATCAAAAATACTTAGATGGTGATTCATATAAAATAAGAAAAGGTGGTATCGAGATAGTAACTGATGCAACTAGATTAAAACTTACTATCAAACAGTTAGGTGGTAGAAAAATCATTATATGGAAAAAAGTCAAAGAGGACTCTATTGGACTTATAGATGATACTATAGATAGTGCTTTAAAAGAGGCTGAAGACTCCTATAGACAAGTATATGAAAGCAGACGAGAAGAAGTAATAGATGATAGCTCTTTTTTTGGATTTTTTTAGAATAATAAATTATTAGAATATTTAGGTAAAATTCTGTTATGAAACAGTATGAATTAAAAAATATAACAGAATATCTAAAGAAATTTACCTATATTAGTCGTGCAAGAAGAGTTGAGAATAATACTATAGAGGTCTCTTTTGATAGAGATAATAGTCTCTTTTTTCATATGACAAGAGGCGAGAGTTTTATCTATATGGCTGACTCAAAAAGACCTATACAGGGATACCATGCCCCTTTTGATACCCTACTTCACTCTTTGGTCTCTGCATCTAAAATCATAAATATAGAAGTACCAAATAACGATAGAGTTATTCGTTTTAGATTAGCTCCAAAAAGTTCTTATAAAGATAGACAAATTGTGCTACAGTTTGAGTTTACAGGACGACATACAAATGTCATACTTCTTGATGATAATGAGGTCATAATAGAGGCACTGCGACATATTGATGCCGATAGCTCTTTTCGTGTAATTCGCCCAGGAGTTAAACTGCTAAAAATCCCCCCTTTCGAGAGAAAAGAGGTTGCCAAAGAGATTAAAGACATTGACCTCTATTTACGCCAAAAATATATAGATTTTGAAGCAAAAAAAGTTCATGGGTTAAAAAAACAGAAACTTCTAATGGTATCTAAAAAAGAGGAGAAACTACAAAAACTATTAGATAAATTGGATAACCCTAAAACTTTAGCTAGAGATGAAAAAAAATATCAAAATATTGCCAATATAATCTTAGCAAACTTATATCAGATAAAACCCTATGATAGCAAACTAAAAACCTATGATTTCCAAGGCAATGAGATAACGATAAAGCTACCCAAAGGAGTAGTTAGAAATCGTATAAGTGAGCATTTTTTTAATCAAGCCAAGAGAACAAGAAGTAAAGCCAAAAATATACATATAGAAAAAGAGAATTTAACAACAAAAATAGCTTTTTATAAAAATATGCTTTATGCTATAGAACAGGCAAAAGATAGCCATGAATTAGAGCTACTAGTTCCCAAAAGAGCAAAAGCACAACGAAAAAAAGAGAAGATAAAAAATGGTGAACTCTTTTGGATAGATGATTACAAAGTTTTGATTGGTAGAAATAGCAAAGAGAACCAAGCACTACTCAAAATAGCAAAATCAAATGATTTGTGGATGCACATAAGAGGTATTCCCTCTTCTCATCTAATTATTAAAACAGATAAACAGAACCTCCCTGATTTGGTCATCAAAAAAGCAGCTAAACTCTGTGTGGATTTTTCACTTACACAAGCAGGTGATTATGTTGTAGATTATTGCAAAAGACGATTTGTAAAGATTCAAGATGGCTCAAGTGTAGAGTATGATAAATATAAGAGTATAAGAGTCCGAAAAGATGGGATAGAAATAAGAGCATAACCAAAATTCTGTTATAATTATTAATTGAAAAAAGAGGAAAGAATAAATGAAATTTATTACAGAGAATAGTACAAGATGGATAACAGGGCTTATACTTTTAGCTACAGTTGTCGCTGTTGGACTAATTGATAACTATACGCTAATATGGGCATTTTTAGGAGTTTTTTATTTTATAGGGTTTGATGAGGCTATCAAGCTATATAATATCAAAAGAAAAATTCACTATCTCTATGCAACTATTATATGGTTTGTAGCCTACTTCTATCCAAATCCTGATGACCTATTCTTTATTATGGCACTCTTTGTTGGCTCAAAACTAGCCTATACCCAAGAACATATCAAAAGAAAAGTTCTACTCCCTTTCCTATACCCTGTAAGTGGATTTCTATTTATGCTAATACTCTATCGTGATTACGGTATAGAGTGGATGTTTTGGCTCTTGATTATTGTTGTTCTAACCGATGTGGGTGCTTTTTTTGTTGGAAAGAGTATTGGTCGTACACCATTCTCTCCAAGCTCTCCAAACAAGACATTAGAGGGCGTTGTGGGTGGAATCTCAATGGCAACCATTTTTGGTAGTATATTTGGATATGCAACTGATTTAGTTCCTTTGACCATTGCTATTATAGTCTCTGGATTGATAGCTACAACTGCTGTATTTGGTGACCTTTTTGAGAGTTACCTAAAACGAGAAGCAGGGGTAAAAGATAGTGGGAAACTATTCCCTGGGCATGGTGGTGTGCTAGATAGACTTGATGGGTATCTTTTTGGTTCTATTATGATGCTTATTGCTCTTAGAGCCTTTCTATAAGCTATGAGTTCTATTGTACTTTTAGGCTCTACTGGCTCTATTGGAGTCAATACCCTACTGATTGCAAAACGCTATAATCTACAGATAGAAGCTCTAGTTGCAGGTCGCAATATTGAGCTACTCAATCAACAAATAGCAGAGTTTAATCCAAAGTTTGTTGCTATTGCCAATTCCAAAGATAAAAGTAGAGTCAATCACTCTAATATATTTTGTGGAGATGAGGGTATTTTAGAGCTTCTTGAACTCACCTCTAGTCTAACTATTGTTAACGCATTAGTAGGCTACACAGGATTAGCTCCAACACTTAAAGCGATAGAGTTAGGCAGAAAAGTAGCCCTTGCAAACAAAGAGTCATTGGTCGTTGCAGGTGAATTTATAGATATGAGTAAAATAGTTCCAATTGATAGTGAACATTTTGGACTTTGGTATCTAATGAGTAAAAGACCACTCTCAAAACTCTATATTACAGCATCAGGTGGAGCATTTAGAGATTGGAATATAGCAGATATGCAAACAGCCACATTTAGCCAAGCCCTCAAACACCCCAACTGGTCAATGGGAAATAAGATTACTATTGATTCAGCCACTATGACCAATAAGCTTTTTGAACTATTAGAAGCCAAATGGCTATTTAACACCTCAAATATAGACGCATTTATAGAGAAAAAATCAATTATTCATGCCCTAGTAGAGTTTATAGATGGCTCAACCACAGCTCACTTTGCAGGGGTTGATATGAAACTACCTATCGCTTTTGCACTAAACAATAGAGTAGAAGAGGAGATTTTACCCCCTGTTGATTTACTAAAGATGGGTTCGGTTGAGTTTTTGCCTATTACAGCAGAACGATACCCTATATGGGAGATAAAAGAGCATATTTTAAACAATCCTCATTTGGGTGTGGTAATTAACTCTGCCAATGAAGAGGCGATTAAAAAGTTTGAAAAAGATGAGTGTGACTTTTTTGGAATGGGAAAGATAGTTTTGGATGCTTATAGAAAATTTGATAATGTTAAGGCTAGAGATATTCAAGAGATTATTGAAATAGATAGAGAGGTTAGGGCTTATGTTCAATAACTATAACTTATCGACATCTCATCAAAAGATGGTAGTGTTCCCATTCCGTTGATATAAAGAAGATTTAAAGTAAAAACAATAGTTATTGGTTTATTGATTAATGTCTTAGATTTTGGACTCATATTATAATAAAAAATTATATCAACGGAATAGGAACACTACCAATGATTTAAAGAGTCTCTCTTGATATTTTCTTAAATTTTTTAGCTTGATTTTATCTTGTTGTATATGTATATAATCATACTAAAAATCATCCAAATCAATACTCGACTTTGCATAGTTTGAAACATTGGACTCAAAGAAATTACTTTTTACCTCATTCATATTGAGATGTTTTGTTACTAGTTTTTGTAGATAGGTTGTATCTGTCTCTGTAAAGATAGGAGTGAGTCCTATTTTTTGTAATCTATCATTAGCATAGTTATGTACCGTCCTCTCCATTAACTCTTCGGTAACACCCATAATAGGATATTTATTGAGAAGATATTTTCCATATTCCAACTCTATTTGGACGGCATCATTTATCATAGTATATGCACTATCTATTGTGCTTGTCTGAATCTTGTTCTCTTTTTGAATCGTCTTATAGATATTAGCAAATAGTGGCAGATGGGTATTTAATTCATCTCTAGCGATAAATTTTATCATATCTCTAGCCCCTGGTACTTTATCACCTAATAGATAGATATATCCAAAACCAAGTAGAAAATAGATACCTTCTAAATTAACACTTGCCATAGCACTAAGCAACATCTTATCAACAGAGTTACCATCTATATAAGAGGCAAACTGCTCTGCAATTTTTTGGTTTTTAGTATTGAGGGCATTGTCATGTTTATAGAGATTAAAAACCTCTTCGGAGTTGCCACAAGCATCTAACAATACAGCATAACTCTTAGAGTGATTTACCTCTTGCATAATCTGCAAACTAATAGTTGCTTTGACCAATCGGTTACTTGCTAATCGTCTAAAATCACTTAGATACTCTTCTTGAGCAGAATCATTAAAACTCAATTGAGCAAATGTCATCTTATAGATAGCTTGTTCATTCTCTGTTAATCGGTCAAAATTTTTCTTTTCATTTACAGTATTGACCTCTGAGGGAAACCATGTATTGGCATTCATTAGGTCATAAATATTGCTATCCCATTTGTATCTTGAACGGTTAAAATCGACAAAACCTGTTGGCTTTGCTCCAAAGATTTTTTCATCTAATATCTCTTCACCGTTTGGGTTGTAGTAGTTGGTTACATTCATATACTTTCCTCCATCTATTTTATATTTTTTAGAAATGCAGACTTTAAATTTGCAGATAATTATACAATAGAGTTCTTAAACACTCAACGGTTCATTCTCATCTTCCCATTTCTTAAATTTAGGAGAAAAGTACTCAATACGAACCTTTTTAAACTCTCGTGTAGAGTATAGTGGTCGCCTTGAAAAATGCTCTATCTCTGAAGCCATCTCTCTGATAATACTATTTGTCTCTTCCGTTGTTTTTCCATGTACCATAGTAAATAGATTATAGGGCCAATTATGGTATTTAGGACGCAGATAGCAGTGACTTACAGCAGAAAATTCTGCTGCTTTTTTAGCCATCTCATCACCTTTTGACTCTGCAATATCCCAAATGACCATAGCATTGGCATTAAATCCTGCTTTTCTATGATTGAGAATACCTGCAAATCGTCTCATTATACCTGCCTCTTTTAGCTCATTCAAAATTTTAAAAAACTCATTATAACTTATTTCTAACTCTTTTATAATCTCCTTGAATGGTTCAGAGACGATGGGTATATCATGTTGTGATAGAGTAATAACTCTATAGTGCAGAGGAGTTAACTTTATATGTTTTCTCTTTGGTTTTACTACAGTCTCTTTTTTTGCATCTTTTCCTGTAGTATTAAGTTTAACAGAAATCTTAAAAAGTTTTAGTGTCGGCAATATAATAAAACCCATCGCATTAGCCTTTTGTGCCAAGATTTCAACAGTCTGTTTTAAACCAAGTTTAGAATCAGGTGCAACAGCAAGTGTAAACCAGATATTAAATGGATGCTCTCGTTCATAATTATGAGATACTCCTGGATGAGAGTTGATAACCTCTACGGCTTTATCTATATCCTCTCCTTTAACTTTAAAGGAGACCAGTGATGAGCTATAACCCAATCGCTTTGTATCAAAAATAGGAGAAATTTGTCTAATAATTTTATTTTTTTTCTCTTCGGATATAATTTTGATTATGGTCTCCTCATCAGTTCCCAACTCCTCTGCAATAACAGCAAAAGGTCGAGAGGTCAAAGGAAATTTTTTTTGGATAATAGATAGTAGTTCAGATTTCATAGACACCCCTAAAATAGTATTTTTTTAATTCAAATATTATACTAGAGTTAGATGTAAATAGCTTTGATACTAATCAAGCATTATTAAATGTTCTTCTTTATTTAAAGTTGTGTGCTATATAGCTATCCGTTTTCTCTTCAAAAAACTGCATTCTATCTCTTCCTTTTGGTATCGTCTTTCGTAATTTTCTCATATCTTGTAGAAACTCTACTATATTTGATGGGATTAGTTTTTCAATATAAACACGAAGTCGTTTTGCCAAAGCAGGGGAAGCACCACCTGTAGAGATAGAGATAGTCAAATCACCCTTCTTGACATATGAGGGAAAGATAAAATCACAATAGGCAGTGTTATCTACAGAGTTGACCAAGATACGGCTACTGCGACTCTCTTTATAAATCTCTTTGTGAATTTGAACTGTATCAGTAGCCACTATAACTATATCAAAATTATCTATATCCCCTTTTTTATAACTCTGTTTTTTGATAGCAATAGTGTGTCTATTTGCAAAATTAATAAAATCATCAGAGACCTCTTTTGCAATAACTGTGATATTTTTAGTAAAATCTATTAGTTTTTCTAACTTTTCCAAAGCAATAGAGCCACCACCAACAAGGAGTATTTTTTTATCTTTTAGATTAAAATATGCTGGAAAAAATGACACTATAATTTTCCATCTTTCTTTAGTTTTTGTTTAAATTCAGCAATACAGTTTGTACAGTTTTTAACCGAATTGGTCTCTACAATCATAAGGAGTGCATCAAGATTTAAGATTTTTAGTTCACCACTCTCTACTTTTACAATACTCTCTCTTTTAAACTTAGTAATAATTCGTGAAAAAGTCTCTGGAGACAAATTTAAATTACCTGCTATCTGATTATTTTTTAGCCTATTAAAAATATCAATTTCCTTAATCATCAAATCAGCTACCTTTGCTTCTGATCTGAGAACAGTCTCTCTGTGTACTAATGCAGAGAGCAACATTACTTTACTTGTCAAAGATTTAATCAATCCTAATGAAAACTCTCTGTTATTAAGATAGTTATAGACTTTCTCAAAGTGTAGCAGTCCCATGACACCATCAGTAATAAACTCACAAGTAGCAGGAAAAGGCTTTTTTTCAAAACAGCCATATTCCGCAATAGTATCGGGTGCATTTAGACAATTTATATGAACTTGAGAACCTTTTGGAGTGGTCTTATAGAGCCGTACTGTTCCCTCAAAAATAATATAAAGATAATCACTCTCATCTCCCTCATAAAAGACAATACTGTTTTTGGCAAACTTTTTTATATATATATTTTCTTTTAACTCTTTATGGAATTTTTTATCCAAACTACTAAACATTGGAATATCTTGAAGCTCAACCATGGAAACCCTCATTTAAAATCTTGAGCCATTATACAAAATATTCTTTAAAGTTTGAGATAAAAGAAATTTAATTCTTAAACCACTTCAATTGTTCTCTTAAATTTACCACTTTTCCCACTATTATAAGTGCTGGAGTTGGTAAATCTTTTGCTAACTCCCAAATTGTATCTAGTGTACCTACTACTGTCTTCTCATATTTTGTAGTTCCACGACTAATAACAGCTACAGGATAATCTTTTGGTTTTCCAATCTCTATTAGTTTTTTAGTAATAATTTCAAGCCTATGAAGTCCCATCAAAAATATAATTGTATCATCCGTTTTATAGTTCTGCCAAGGAATTTGAGAGTGGTCTTTTCCTGATGACTCATGCCCTGTTACTACTCTAAAAGATACAGTAATTCCTCTATGAGTAACAGGAATCCCTGCATACTCTGGTACAGCAATAGCAGAGGTAATTCCAGGGATAAATTCAAACTCAATATCTCGCTCTTTGAGGTAGATTCCCTCCTCTCCACCTCGACCAAATACAAATGGGTCTCCACCTTTTAGTCTCACTACACTCTCATACTTTAGAGCATTTTGATAGATTACTTCGTTTATCTCCTCTTGTGGTAAGATATGATGTTTGTCCTCTTTGCCCACATAGACAAATGCACATCCATCTTTTGCCTCTTTTAGAATCTCTGGATTTGCTAGACGGTCATAGATGATAACATCTGCCTCTCTTACTACACGCAAAGCTTTTACAGTCAATAGCTCAATATCTCCTGGACCTGCTCCTGTTAAATATACCTTTCCCATTACCTTTCCTCCTTTGTTAAAACTCCTACAGATAACATGATGGGTCTTCTGCCCACATATCCCCATATATAGCATAAGCTCGACTTCTTGACCCACCATTACAAATCTCTAAATATTCACACTTCTCACACTTACCACCAAGCTCTCTAGGGGTAACTCTTAACTTCTGTAACAACTCTATAGGCTTATCTGTCCAAATATCTGTAAAGTCTTGATTTAGCACATTACCTATCGTAGCAGGGAAAAATGGGTCTGGTTTTAAGTTACCCTCTGAATCAATATTGAGAAGTTTTCGACCTGCACTATTGCCACCCCAAGCGACCAATCGTCTTTTCATCTCATCTGCATATTGTGGGTACATCTGCTTAAATCTATTATAAAATAATATAGCATCCATCTCCATATTACCTGTCACCACCTCTATATCTCTACTCGTCTCATAATACTCAAAAGCCTTATCCAATATATAGTTAACAGCTTCAATTCTCTGCTCTTTACTCAAATCCATATCTAAGTTATCAAGCCCACGACCAGAGTAAACCAAATGAGAGATATAGATTTTAGGGATATTGTGCTTCTCTGCTAATTCAAATATAAATGCCAAATCATCATAAGTATCTTTGGTAATTGTAAATCTAATTCCTACTTTTGTCTTTCCATAGCTATTTAACAAATCAACAGCTTTCATAGACTCTCTAAACGACCCCTCTAATCCACGAAATCTATCATGCACCTCTTCACTACCATCTATACTTATACCAATATAGTTAAATGTATCCAATATCTTCTCTGCATTACTCTTTTTTACATAGAGTCCATTGGTAGAGAGATAGGTCATAATTCCAAGTTCCCTGCATCTACTAGCAATATCATAAATATCTTTTCTAGTTAGTGGTTCTCCTCCAGAGAAGATAAGAAATTTTACTCCATTGGCCTTTAGCTTTGGTAAAACTGCCAAAATATCCTCGGTTTTAAGTGTATCAACAGCGTCCAAATCTGCTTTGGAGTAGCAGTGAAGACAAGAGAGATTACAACGATTGGTAAAATTCCAAATAGCGATACTTCCATCAAGAACTCTAGCAGGTTTATCACTAAGAACTGTTTTTAATAGATTTGAGAGTCTAAACATCTATTAATTATCCTTTACAGAGGAGATATTATTGTCAGGTTTATAGGAGAGAATATAGTCCGTAATTGCTTTTAACTCTTCCTCTTTAAGCTTAAAAGATGGCATAGCATTTCGTTTATACCCCAAAATTTTAGAGACTGAAGCAGGGTCTATAATCATTGCTCTAATTTCACTAGCATCTCTTTTAGAAGCTATCTCTTGAAAGTGAGGTCCAAAAGCGACTGCTGTTTGGTGATGACAACCCCAACAGTAGGTCTCAAAAACTTTTTTGCCACTCACTCCAAAAAGAGAAATAGGCATCGTTATAAAAATAATAGCCGATAGAAGAGTAATTGTTTGTCGCATAAGATATCCTTTTTTTTAGACAATAATAACACTCTTAAGTTTTTTAATTCTTGATTCTAAACAAGTTGGAAATTATTTTTGATATAATAGTATTGCAATACTACTATATGTATAATATGATAGTATTACAATACTATTTGGAGCAACCATCATGTTAGAAACATTCTTTCAACTTAGCCAAAACTATATCATTAATTATCAACAAGAGTATATTCGCTATTTCCTAAAAAAAGAGTCTCTCTCTAATCGCTTTTCTATCATCTCTGGTCAAAGGGGTATTGGGAAGACGACAGTAATTATCCAATATATCCAACAAAACTACTCTGACCTATACACCACCAAAGCCCTCTATATACAAGCAGACCATTTTCTGTTAGGAAATTATTCACTCTACGAGATAGCTGATGAGTTTGTCAAAATGGGTGGGGAACTACTATGTATTGATGAGATTCATAAATATCCTAATTGGTCAAAAGAGCTAAAGAGTATTAATGATACTTTTAGAGAGCTAAAACTGCTTGTCTCTGGTAGTTCTGCTTTGGAGATTCACAAAGGGAGTTATGATTTGAGCAGACGAGCATTGGTTTATAAAATGAAAGGGATGAGTTTGCGTGAATTTATAGAGATGAAGCTTGATATGGAGCTAAAAAGGTTTAGCTTGGAAGAGATACTTGCCAACCATCAATCTATTGCCCAAACTATTATAGATAGATTGGCTCAAAAAAAAGAGAAAATCTTGCCCCTCTTTAGAGAGTACCTTCAAGTTGGTTACTACCCCTACTATTTTGAATACAACAACAAAGAGCAGTTTTTTATGGCATTGGAACAGAATATTCATACAACTATCGAAAGTGATTTATTGGCTATCTACCCCTCTTTGACAGGTAATAGTATCAGAAAACTCAAATCTCTTCTCAAAGTCATTTCAGCTTCTGTTCCATTTATACCTGATATGAAGAGTCTTAAAAACATTATTGGTGTAGGCGATGAGAGAACACTTAAAAACTACCTAAAGTACCTCGAAGATGCAGGACTAATCAAGATGCTAATGAAGAGTTCAAGAGGATTAGGTAGTATTGAAAAACCTGAAAAAATCTATCTCGACAATAGCAATCTACTCTTTACCTCAAAAGCTGATATAGGTACAGTTAGAGAGACTTTTTTTATGAATCAGATAAATAAAGATTTTGGACTTATTGCTCCTAAAAGAGGTGATTTTTTAGTAGATGAAAAATTTACTTTTGAAATAGGTGGTAAAAACAAATCTTTTAAACAGATAAAAGATATGGAGTGTTCATTTGTCGCTTCTGACGAAATAGAGAGAGGATTTGCCAATCGTATTCCTCTTTGGCTATTTGGGTTTTTGTATTAATTTTGATATAATTAACCTATCTAATAAATGTTTAAAATAATACTAAAGGGGAATATTTTGAAAAAAACTCTACTTCTTATCTCTCTATCCATAACTCTTTTTGCACAAGACCCATTAAAAGGAATATTAGAAAATAGTAGCTCCTTTCTATCAGGAGGTATTGTTCACCAAAATATTGATGAGTATGAGAATACCCAAGCACTAAATCTCTCATATAGTTATATGAACTTAGATAGGTGGGGGTTTGATGTGGGATATGCACAAAGCTTCTACAAAGGGAAACATCAAAAAAGTAATGAGGAGAAAAACTTCTCATCAGCCTATCTATTTACTACCTATCTTATACCCCTAAGCTCATCTGTCGGATTTAAGTCAAAAGCAGGATATGCAAAAAACAAAAATGCAGATGATGGTCTCGCCTACGGTGTTGAGCTTATCTTTCAACTCAACCAACATAGTGGTTTTAGTCTAGGGTTTCAAAAGATGGATAAACATATCAACTACTTTATGATGAATACTATTTATAAATTATAAAAAGGATACCTTATGTCAATTTTTAATTTTAATAAAAAGACACAAACCAAGATATTTGTGAGTGAACTATCTGCTCCTAAAAAAGCTACTGTTATAGCAAAAAGTACTGGTGGAGTGGTCTCCAAAGGTGGCATATCAACTATAATAGCAGAGATTGCACCAGAGCTAATAGAGGAGGGATTTAAAATACTCTCCTCAACTATAGCAGGTTTTACAGAGGACTACACAAGCGAAACAGTAGTACGAAAAAATATAAATGGAGATGATAAAGAGGATATTTTTCTACCTAATCATATCACTATTATTCGTGCTAACTTCCCACTAGATATTAAAGATAATTCATGTTTTGATGGTTATGGTGAGAAGCTAAATTGCCAAAAGTTATCTGATAGAAAACTACAAATAGAGTTAGATATTATCAAATCCAAAGATAAAAGCTCTTTCTATTTTCAACCTAAATCATACTACTATTGTGGCAGAGACCAGAGCAATAAAAAGATAGATGAGCTTAACCTATCATTTGCTTTTGTAACAGCACAAGAGGGTATATCTGACTATAATGCAATAGAGTTCAAAGAGATTATTAGCTTCAAAGATTTAGAAGATGGGCATGATTATAATTTTAAAATAGAAGACAAAGAGATATATGATACCACCTATCAATCAGCATGGATAGGCTCTGAACTCTCTAAAAAAGGCTCTTATACTATTCTTTTCAAGATTGAAGAGAAAAGATATAGCAAACCTTTTGCAAAGATACTTAATCGTATCTACAAAAAGCATGAAGATGAGCTAAAGAGGAAGATTAACAAAGAGATAAAAGAGCAGATTATTAAACATAAGATGTAGATTAATCTGTATTATTTCTTGGGTCAAGCACTGTCTGAATTCTATCCGAAAAAAGATTGGCGGCCAATACCAAAATAAACATAAATACAAATGCTGAAAATAGTGACCACCAAACCATAGGCTCTCTAGCCATCTCTAACCGTGCTTGATTAATCATATTACCCCAACTGTGCATATTGGGGTCAACCCCCACCCCCACATAAGAGAGTACAGCCTCTGCCAAAACCAAACCAGAAAAGTCAAGCACAACAGAAATTAGAATAATATGCATTAAATTAGGAATAATATGTCTACGAATAATCCCAAATTTGCTAACTCCAAATGCTTTGGCCGCTGTTACAAAGTCCACCTGAGAAATCTTCAAAGTCTCTGCACGAAGCAATCGACAAAGCCCAGTCCAAGAGGTAATCCCCAAAATTATAATCAAAAATAGCAGACGCAAATCAGAACGCTCTTGTGTCGTCTCAAACCACTGTGGGTTATTGTCCATCACCACCTGCATCAATAACACTGCGGCCGCAATAAGTAACACACTAGGAATAGAGTTTAGCGTAGTGTAGATATATTGAATAATATCATCTATCCAGCCTCTAAATAGACCTGCACTAACTCCTAGTGTAATCGCCACAGGAAGCATAAGTAGAGTTGTCAAAACCCCTATAAGAACACCTGTCCTAATACTCTTTAGACTCTGATAGAGTACATCTCCACCAACCTTATCCGTACCCAAAACATGATAATCAAAACTCATTATATAGAGCCATGTGAAGATAACTATAATCACAGTCAATACAATATAAGCTATATTCCAAGGTATCTCACTCTTTAAACCTCGCCTCTTTCTCCAAAAAATATGAATCCCAATAAGCAAAAAGCTAATCACCACACCAATTGCCATAGCTATCAGCGAACCAAGCAAAATACTATCTTCACTAACATATTTCAAAGGCAAATTAACCTGCTGTGTCACCCCATTCTCAACTACAACCGACTTGGCATACTCCGTCAAAGCAAATGGGGCAGAGTAAGTTCGCTCACTCTCTTTGATACGATGATTAAATGCCATATCAAGCAGACTCACCATATCTCCCTGTTTCTCCACTTTGAAATGTATCGAATCTAACAGAGCAAAAGATAAATAAAAGAGTAAAACTATCGCCGAAGAGAGTGCGATACCTGACTTAAAAATAGTATGCCACTGCTTTTGAACCTGAGGAGAACGAGAGATAACCCATCCCCAAGCCAAGAGTGCAAAGAACAAAATCCAGACCATAATATCTGTCCATAGTAATGTTAGTTTCATTATGTTTTCACCAAAAATTTACCTTTTTTTGAGAGGCATATTGGACATTTTGTCATAATATTTTTCCTTTTTAATAGTGATTTTACCTTATTAGGATATAATTCTCTCACATTTATAAATGGGGCATTAGCTCAGCTGGGAGAGCGCTTCACTGGCAGTGAAGAGGTCATCGGTTCGAACCCGTTATGCTCCACCAATTTTGCGATATTTTATCACTTTTTCTCTTTTAAGTAGGTGACTACTATAAATCACATAAAAATTTTACAAAAACATTGAGGAGAGACAATGCAAAATTCATTTACAAAAGCGATGGCATTTAGACACGCTTGTAAACTATTTGATGAGACAAAAAAAATCTCAGATAAAGAGATAAACTATATTTTAGAAGCAGGACGAACTTCCCCTTCCTCTTTTGGTATGGAGGCTTGGAAGTTTTTGGTTATTACCAATAAAGAACTCAAAGCCAAGCTAAGACCTGTTTGTTGGAATCAAGTACAGATAACCTCTTGTTCTCATTTGGTTGTAATATTAGCAGGAATTAAAAATGCCAAACCAAGTTCAGGAGAACCACAAAAAAGATTTAGACGACGACCCCTTTCACAAGAAAAGATAGACGCTTATATAAGTCTATACTCAAACCACTTAAGAGATACACTAAGTTCAGATAAAAACATCTACCATTGGACAGCAAGACAGTGCTATATCGCAGGGGCAAATATGATGACAGCAGGGGCTTTTATTGGTATAGACTCTTGTCCTATTGAGGGGTTTGAAAAAGCAAAAGTTGAAGAGATTTTAGGTTTAGATAGAGCAGAGTATCAAGTCGCAATGCTATTGCCTTTTGGATATAGAGTTAATGAACAGTCTCAACAGTTACGATTGCCCTTTGATAAAGTGGTGAAGTTTATAGAGTAATAGCAAATAAAACTACTGATTATAATGGATATAAAGTTGTTACTTGATTTTGATTTGTAGAGAGTACATTAATATAGAGGTCAAAAGCCCCAAAAGGCTTCTGATAAAAGAGAGGAGAGCCTATCTTTTTGAGAACTGTGGAGACCTTCTCGCTTTTTTCTTTCCTGGTTTTTTTCGTTCAACAACCCTAGAGTCACGAGTAAGAAGACCCATAGGCTTAAGAATCGCTCTAAAAGACTCTTCATAAGCTACAAGTGCTTTTGTAATACCATGTTTAACAGCATCAGCTTGTGCAGAGTATCCACCACCAAGAGTTGTTGCTTTGATATTTACTGATTCAAGTTGTTTAGTAGCCTCTAGTGGAAGTCTAACTTTCATCTTAAGTGTCTCATGTCCACCTAACCACTCATCTAGTGTTTTACCATTGATAGCCATTTGACCAGAACCTGGAGTCAACCATACTTTAGCGATAGCTGATTTTCTTTTTCCTGTTGCATAGATAGTTTTTGCCATTCTTATGCTCCTTTGTTTATTTGTGCAGTATGTGGATGTTCAGACCCAACATATACTTTTAATTTTTTGAGCATCGCTTTACCAAGAGTCGTCTTTGGAAGCATACCTCTTACAGATAATTTATAAAGTTTCTCTGTGTGATTATCCATCATATCTGAAAGCTTTTTACTTTTTGTAGAACCAAAGTAACCACTATGAGTAAAATACTCTTTAGCGTCAAGTTTGTTTCCTGTAAATTTAGCTTTTTTGGCATTGATAATCACCACATAGTCACCACAATCTACATTGGGTGTAAAAGATGGTTTATGTTTACCTCTTAAATATGTCGCAGCTTGTGTTAAAATACGACCAAAAGTTTGACCTTCAGCATCTATGAGAATCCAATCTCTCTGCACTTCATGAGGTTTCATGACAGATGTCAATTTCATGTTGTTTCCTTGGGATAAAATAAGGCAATCGCCTTTTGTGAGTGGGATTATAGCGAAACATACTTAAAATTTTCTTAAATTAAGTTTATTTTAAGTTTAAAATCACTATTTTATAACAAATAGAGACAAAAAACAGTATTTTTTTCATATCTCCACCAACTCCACCCCATCTTCCAATAGATAAACAATCATCCCTCTAGTATATTTCCCTGTAATATTAAAAATAGCCTTTTTATAATACCCAACTTGTGACTGATGTTTTAGATGATACTTCTTGGAACTCTTATAATCCAAAACCATACAAGACTCCTCATACTCCAAAAGCAAATCTATCTGTTTAAACTGCTCTTCAAAAGCAAGAGACTGCTCTTTGCTTATCTCTGCTCCTTTGAGCAGTTTTTGGAATCGTTCATTGGTAATAAGTGAAAGTATACGGCGTTTTATATCAGCAAACTGATTTTTGCTTAACTCTAAACCATAGCGATTTTTTGTAGCAGTGATTGCTTCAGCTAAACTCATTATACTAAATGAAGACATCATCTCTAAGGTATAGTGTAGTGCTAAACCAAAGAGGATTGCATCATAATCTTTCTCATCCTCCTCTTCTTCTCTAGTTACCTCTTGAGTTCCATAATGAGTTATTAAGATTTTTTTCTCTTGGGTAGGTCTGTTTGTTGTTACTGAATCTATTGGTATTTCTAGTTTGCCAATGCTCATAGGGGTTATACTCAAGGGGTCAAATATAGAGCCTTTTGGTTTTCTTATCACTGTCATACTCTCAACGGCTCTAGTTAAAGCCACATAGAGGAGATTCATCTTATCTTTTGCAGAGAGTTTTTTCTGTTTCTCCAATATAGTTCGATATGACTCATCAAAGTTCTCTCTTTTGCTCATCTTGTAGTAAACCTCTTTGACATGTAGTGACTCATCATAATCATAGAGTAGTAGAGAACGGTCAGGTGCATTTCCCTTTAACCTATCCAATACTATTACATGCTCAAACTCCAACCCCTTTGAGCCGTGAATAGTCATAATCATTGCTCCCTCTTTTGAGCTTGATGATAGCTCTATACTCGATAGTTTAAACTCTTCTATAAACAGAGCTATATTAGAAAATTCAGAAGCAAACTCCAAGAGTTTCAAAAGGTTTAAATCATCTTCAAAATATCCAAAATCACAAATAAGTCTATGAACAACTGCCACAGGTTCCATAAAAGGGTGAAACCATGAGCATTCCATATCATCCAAAGATTTTCCTACTTTTTGAAGTAGTGCTTTTGCATTGAGTTCAAGACCTGTAAAAAGATACTCAACCATTGCCACAAGAGAGGCTACTTTGGCTGTATATTTTAGTGAACTAGAGGTTTTTAGACGCGTTGTATAACCTCTACTATAACACGCCTCTTGGATAGTTGCTCCATCTCTATTGGTAGAGACCAAAAAAGCTATATCACTCAAAAGAACACCCTTTTCCAAAAGAGACTCCAAAGCACTCATAGCCTCCTCCACCAACTCCTCTGACTCTCGAACCTCTACAAACCCTTCACTTGCTCCATCTCTATATTTTGCTTTTGGAAAATCTACCATACTGGATTCAAACCAATAGTTGACCTGCTCCACTACAGCTTTACTACTTCGATAGTTGGTATCCATTTGAGCAATCTCAATACCATAATGTGTTGCCACAGAGTTAAATAACTCCTCAACCCCTCCACGAAAACGATAGAGTGACTGTTTGGTATCGCCAACATAGAAAAAGCTCTTAAACCCACTCTGCCCAACTCCAGAAAACAGCTCATCAATAAGAGGTTTTAGAAGTAAAAACTGTAGAGTCGATGTATCTTGAAACTCATCTAGTAGAATATGTTGAAACCTACTATCTATCTTGAAATACAAAAACTCTTTGTTGATACTCTCATGTAGAAGTCGATATGTAAAGTAGGTCAAATCATCAAAACTCAAAACCCCCAACTGTCTAGCTGTTGATATATTAGCATTTTTATAATAGTCAAAAATCTGAAAAAGATTATGCAAAATCACCTGCTCTTTGACCTGTACCCACTTTTCTAACAGACTCTTTAACTCCAAAAATCCATCCTCTATCGCAGGATTTTTCTCCACATATTTTCTATAGTTTCGATGGTCATGCAGACTCTCTTTTTCAAAAACTGTTTTTTTAAATAGAGCTTTTACCTCAATTGGTTCAAAATTTTTAATAGCTGACTTGGATGCTCCTGATTCTATAATCAATTTATAAAGGTTCTCTCTAGCCATATCTATCTTGGTCTCCAACTCCTCAATATTTGTTAGTGCATACCCTATCTTTGGTAAAAGTGGGTCTATCTTGTAGAAGTTTTGCATCAGTTCAAACATCTTCAAAAATCGTTTATCCTCGATATTCATCGCCAATCTAACCAAATCAGAGAGTAGTGAGTTAGCCTGAATCTCATCCAAAAAATTCTTCTCTTTTATCTGCTCATCTATCTCTTTGGTAACAAAATCAGGCTCAATATCTATATATAATGAAGCCGAACGCAAAATAGAGGTAAAAAAACTATCAAGTGTCACTATAAAATTAGTAGAGGACAAAAAGTTATCCAAAACCTCAGGCTGTTTAGCCAAAAGCTCATCTCTACTCAATCCTGTCTGTTCAGATATAGCACTAAGTTCAGCTTGTTTATCTTCTAAATTTATAAGCAGACTCAATACCCGTTGCTTCATCTCAATAGCTGCTTTATTGGTAAAAGTAGCTGCCAAAATAGTACTTGGCTCTTGGTCTAAAAATAGAAGTGAGATATATCTCACCGACAGAGCAAATGTTTTACCCGAACCAGCACTGGCAGAATAGGCTAGGTATTGGGGGAATGTTTTAGGTGGTTGCATATTGTTTCCTCATATTTATTTCTTACATCTAGGTAGAACATTTTACTTTTTATCCTCTATATTTAAAAACTCATTCTCTATCATCTCAATAGTAGGCAATGAAGAGGCAAACTCTTTTGGTAAAACCTCTGTCAATTCATACTCTGAAATCCCAATAGGTTGGCTCATATTTCTCAAAGAGTATTCAGCCACTATCTCATCTTTTTCTTGACATAAAATCAGCCCAATAGTTGGATTGTCATCTTTATGAGCCAAAACATCATCCACCACAGAACAGTAAAAATTTATCTGTCCTGAATAGCTTGGTTTAAATTCGCCCTTTTTAAGCTCTATCACCACATAACAACGCAATTTTAGATGATAAAAAAGTAAATCTATATAAAAATCCTTATCACTCACTTCCAAATGATACTGTCGCCCCACAAAGGCAAAACCACTTCCAAGCTCCAACAAAAACTTCTCCATATGTTTTACAAGATTCAGTTCAAGCTCTCGTTCACGAAATGGCTCTGCCATAGTCACAAAATCAAAAAGATAAGGGTCTTTAAAAGATTGCTGTACCAACTCACTATTGATAGGTGGCAATATAGTTTTAAAGTTAGAGATAAGTTTGCCCTCTTTTTTATGGACTTCTTGTTTTATCTTTTGAATTAGAGTATCTCTTCCCCAACCCTCTTCTATGGTCTTTTGCATATACCAGTATCGTAGCTCTCTATCTTTTATTTTTTGGATTAGGATAATGTTGTGAGACCATGAAACCTGTAAAAGGGAAACGGGCGGTTTCCCTTTTTCCTCATTGGCATACTCATTATAAAATTGATGCATAAATTTTATATTTCGTTCTGAAAAACCTTTGACTTTTGGTAATTCATTCTGTAGGTCAAGGCTAAGTTTTTTGATAACCATAGCACCCCAACCTTCCTCTTTCTGTTTTTGAGTAATTGCTTTTCCTATATTAAAATAGAGAACTATCATTTCACTTTTAACAGATTCTATAGCTCTTGTTTGAGAGGTTCTAATTTGCTCTTTTATATCTTTTAAAAAGATTTGGTAGTTTTTGGTGTTTGTAAGTTCATTCATATCAATATATTTCTTTTGATTGTTTATCTCGTACACATATTACATAATTGCGACTATCTTTATTATGATATGACAAACCTTGTAATAAATTATTAAATGAAGATTTTGGTTCAGTATACTTAATAACACGAGCAGTT